>Ga0247611_10000407_pt1 | contig 88005 bp, 70 predicted proteins | sample 177DNAGHGhighgp2_FD_192422 | JGI IMG/M metagenome (GOLD analysis project Ga0247611, IMG submission 192422) | Sheep rumen microbial communities from Palmerston North, Manawatu-Wanganui, New Zealand - 1770 DNA GHGhigh gp2 | ecosystem: Host-associated > Mammals > Digestive system > Stomach > Rumen...
TCATCACCGACCTCGCCACACTGCCCTCATCACGCAATTGTCGGGCCGTGCGCTCGGCAAACGACACAATGGCATCGGCCACCTCGTCGCGGCTGGTCACCACTTTGCCAAAGGTGCGTGAGGTCATGATGGTCTTGTGGGCGATGGTTACAGGGTTGGCAATCTGGCAATCATGGCCCATGAGCTCGCGCTGGGTGCGCTCCAGCGTCACCGAGTACTGTGACCGCACCAGCGAGGGCGGCAGCTTCACAAAGTCGGCGGCGGTCTTGATGCCTCGGGCCTTGAGTTTTGCCGACAGTCGGCGCCCAATGCCCCACACGTCATCGATGGCTGTGCGGCGCAGGATGATGTTGATGGCTTCGGGGCGCACGAGCCAGTAGACCCCGTCGGTGATGCGTGGGTCGCGCTTGGCGATGTGGTTGGCTACCTTGGCCAGCGTGCGTGTCGGCGCAAAGCCGATGCTCACGGGAATGCCCACATATTGGTGTATTTTCTTCACCAGGTCGGCCATCACCCGATGGCTGGTTCCCACATCCTCGTGTGGCAAGACAAAGAATGCTTCATCGACCGAATACTGCTGCAGGTTTTCGACCTCTTGCATCATGAGGTTCATCACGCGGTTGGACAAGTCGCGGTACAAGAGGTGGCGTCCCGAGAGCTGGATCACCTGTCGCGGGTCGGTATATTCCTTGATTTTAAACGCGGGGCAACCCATGGGGATGCCTGCGGCCTTGGCCTCGTTGCTGCGGGCGATGACGCAACCGTCGTTGTTGGAAAGGACAACGACCTTCTTGCCATTGAGCCGAGGGTCAAACACCCGCTCACACGACACAAAGAAGTTATTGCAATCTACAAGCCCGTACACGAGATGAGAGTTATAAGAGATAAAAGATAAGAGTTAAGAGTTGCAATTCCTAATTCCTAATTCTCTGAAAGTTCCAGCCAGCGCATTTCCTTTTCGTCCAAGAGGTCTTTTACCTGCTGGTAGCGGGCCGCCTTGGCAGCAACGTCATCAAGGGTCTGGCCGCTGGCAAACAGGGCATCCAGCTCGGCTTTTTCCTTATTCAGTTCCTCAATCTCGACGTTGAGCTGTTCAAGTTCGCGCTGTTCCTTGTAGGACAGTCGTCGCGGCTGGTCGCTGCGGTTGGCCCATGTGTTCTCCCTGGGCTTGGCGGCTTCCTGTTCTTTGGCCTGCTGGGCTGCTTCCTGCTCATGGCGTTGTTTCCAGGCGCGGTACTCGCTGTAGTTGCCAGGAAAGTCCTTGACATGGCCGTCGCCAGTGAATACAAACGTGTGGTCTACCGTGCGGTCCATGAAGAAACGGTCGTGACTCACGATGATGACGCAACCGTTGAACTGCGTCAGGTATTCCTCGAGGATTTCGAGTGTGGAAATGTCCAGGTCGTTGGTCGGCTCGTCCAGGATGAGGAAGTTGGGCTTGGTCATCAGCACCGTCGCCAGGTACAGTCGCCGCCGTTCGCCGCCGCTCAGCTTTGCGATGGGTTTGAGCTGGTCCTTGGGGTCGAACAGGAAGTGGTTGAGCCATGCCATGGCTGTGTAGTGATGCTTCTCGTCAAAGTAGACATACTCGGCAATATCCCTCACGGCATCGATCACACGCTTGCCCTCGTCAAAGTGGATGCCCTCCTGGCTGTAGTGGGCGAATTTCACCGTCTCCCCAATCTCAAAGTAACCGCTGTCGGGCTTGACGATGTCGAGCAACAACTTGATGAACGTGGTCTTGCCCACGCCGTTATCGCCCACGATGCCCAGTTTCTCGTAGCGGGCAAACGTGTAATTGAAGTCGTCGAGGATCACCTTGTCGCCATATCGCTTGCTCACATGATGGGCGGTGAAGATCTTCTTGCCGATGTAGGCACTCTTGACGCTCAGCTCCACCTCGCCGTCGTCGCGCCGCTGCTGGGCCCGTTCCTGCAGGTCATAGAACGCATCGATGCGGTACTGGGCCTTGTGAGCGCGGGCCTGTGGTTGGCGCCGCATCCAGTCGAGCTCGGTGCGCAGCAGGTTGCGGGCGCGTTCCACTTGGGCGTTCTGGGCCTCGATGCGCTCGGCACGCTTCTCTAAATAGTAGTTGTAGTTCCCGCTATAGGAGAAGATACTGTGCTCATCCATTTCCAGGATGCGGTTGCAGATGTTGTCCAGAAAGTAGCGGTCGTGGGTCACCATCAGCAGGGTGACACGACTGCGCTGCAGGTAGTTCTCCAACCACTCGATCATGTCGATGTCCAGGTGGTTGGTGGGCTCGTCGAGGATGAGCATCTGTGGCTCGTCGATGAGCAACCGTGCCAGCGCCACGCGTTTCACCTGACCGCCGCTCAGCTCTTTCACCGGCTGGTTGTAGTCGGTGATCTTGAGTTGGGTCAGGATCTGCTTGAAGCGCTCCTCATAGTCCCACGCCACGCTGGCATCCATTGCCTGGATAGCGGCTGTCATGGCATCGCTATCGCCGGTGCGCAGGGCTTCCTCGTAGTCATGAATGGCCGTCGACCGCGGGTCATCACCATGCAGGCAGGCATCGAGCACCGTGTGGGCACCGCCCAGGTCGGGCAGTTGTGGCAGGTAGCCCACGCGCAGGTTGTTGCGGTAGATCACGGTGCCGCTGTCGGCACTGGCGATGCCGGCAAGGATGTCGAGCAGGGTGGATTTGCCTGTGCCATTCTTGGCGATAAGACCTATCTTCTCACCCTCGGCCACGCCAAAGGTGATGTCCTCAAACAGAACATCGACGCCAAATGACTTGCTCAGTCCCTCAACCTGCAGATAACTTACCATATCTCTTGTCCACTGTGTCGTGGCCCTGCCACGGCAATATCAATTAACTGAAGAATTCCTTCATCACCTTGATCATGTTCACATGATCGTCGCAGGAGCCAGTCTCGCGCACCGAGTGCATCGCCAGTACAGGGTTGCCCACGTCCACACCCTCGATGTCCATCTGGCCCGTGAGGATGTTGCCCAGGGTCGAACCGCCGGCCACGTCGCTGTGGTTGACAAAGTACTGGTAGGGTGCATCGGCCTTCTCGCACAGGCTCTTGAAAATGGCTGCCGAGTGGGCGTCGCTCATGTACTTACAGTTGGCGTTCACCTTGATGCACGGACCGCCTCCCAGGGCAGGATGATTGGTCGGGTCATATTTCTCGGCATAGTTGGGATGGAAGGCATGGGCATTGTCGGCCGACACCATGAATGAGCGGTGAATGGCGCGTCCATAGTCCTCAAAGTCGCCGCCCAGGGCCATGACGAGCCTCAGCAGCATGTTGCCCAGCACGGGTGAGTGGGCACCCTGCTTGGTGCCGCTGCCCGTCTCCTCGTTGTCAAAGATTGCTGCCACGAGTGTCGCGTCTTTATCTTCGGCCTCGGTCATGGCGGTGATGGCTGCGTGAACCATGCTCAGGTCGTCGAGACGGCCAGCCGAGATAAACTCGTTGTTCAACCCGAACAGGCTGGCCTTGCTCACGTCATAGAGCATCAGGTCAAAGTCCAGGATGTCATTGGCCTCGACCTGCAACTCGTCGGCGACAAGGTTGAGCAGCGTGCCCTGCCATTCCTTGTCCTTGTTGATCTTGGCCAGGATGGGGAGCATGTCCTTCTGCTTGGACAGGTGGTTGCCCTCGTTGACGGCGCGGTTGAAGTGGATGGCCAGGTGAGAGATGCACAGCAGCGGGCGGTCGATCTTGATGAGTTTGGTCACGGGGTGCAGGGCATCCTTGCCACGCAGCAGCACACGGCCGGCAAGCGATAAGGGCCGGTCAAACCATGTGTACAGGATGGGGCCGCCATAGACCTCGGTGTTCAGGCGCAGGATGCCGCCGTCACCGGGCATCTCGCATGCCGGTTTGATGCGGAAGCAGGGCGAGTCGCTGTGTGCAGCGATAATTTTGAATCCCGTGTCGGCGGGCTTCTTCTTGCCCACACTCACGGCAAAGATGGCGCTGTCGTTCTTGGTGAAAAAGAACTTCTCACCAGCCTGGGCATCCATCTTGTCATCAATTTTCTTTTCCTTGAAACCACTGGCTGTCAGGATCTTTTTCACTTTGTCCACAGCCAGGAAGTTGCAGGGACTATTGTCAAGGAACTCGAGCAGCGAGTTCACATAGTTCATATCACTCTTCTTGCTCATAATGATTATTATCTTTTATCTCTTATCTCTTATCTCTCTTAACTATTGTAATAGATGGCGTTCAACGCACGTAACACGTTGCACAGCGTCTGTCCCCAGTAGTTGATGAAGTTGATCTTGCACTGGCACAGCATCTCGTGCTGGGTCTCGGTGAGTGCGTCCTGGACCGAGTGGATCAAGTTGAAGAACTCCTGATACAAGTCGGCCAGATTTTCGGAAACCGACGCCGAGATGGGCGTATCGCTGTATTTCATGTCCTCCACAAAGACTTCGAGGTAGATGTCCTCCTCGGCCATGATTTGGGCCACACGCTCCCTCACCAGGTCATACACGTCCTCTTCCAGTGCCGCATCGATAAACTCCTCGCTGTAGGCATCATCCTCAATGTCGCCCACGGTGATGTAGAGACGTGGCAGCAACTTGAGCATCTGGGCTGTGAACTGGTCGCGTGACTCGTTCTCGTGGGCATGCTCCAGTGCATGGCAATACTCATTGGCCAGGGCGATGAACGCCAGTTCGTTAGGTGTCAATTTCTCCATCGTGATGTTTTCTGTATAATTCTTTATTGTCGATGTATTGTGCGACCTCGTCGGGCACATAATAGCGTATGCTCAAGCCCGCTGCAAGCCGCTCTCGCACGGCGGTCGACGACAGCTCGATGATGGGAGCGTCGACCAGTTGTGCGCGTTCCTGCAGCTGGTCGGGAATTGTCACGGTGTGTCCCAGACGGGGATAGATCAGGACATGATATCTGGCCAGGATCTCGTCGCTGCTGCGCCACTTGCCAAAGGCTTCCCAGTTGTCGGCCCCAATGACTAAATAGAACTCGTCATCGGGAAATTTCTCTTGCAGGGCATTGAGCGTGTCGATGGTGTAGGAGGGGCGGGGCATCGTGAACTCAAAGGCCGATGTCTCCACGCCATCGATGTTGCGAGACACCATTTCCACCATGCGCAGCCGGTCGGTGTCGGCAACCTGCCTCACCTTGTCAACCTTGAGCGGATTGACCGGCGACACCATCAGCCACAGTTGATCCACCGCTCCACTGCCGATGATGTGCTGGGCGATGACTGCATGACCGATATGTATGGGGTCAAACGACCCACCAAATATTCCAATCCTCATCAGGGTAAAATAGGGACGGTTCTTTTGATGTAAAAAACTGCTGGGTTACTCTTGTGCGATGAATTCCTTGATCAGGTCATGAACCTGGGCAACGGCGGTGTCAAGGTCATCGTTGATGACGGTGTGGTCAAACTGCGGCCCGATCGAGATCTCAAACTCTGCCTTGTTCACGCGGTTGTTGATGTCTTCCATGCTGTCGGTGCCGCGGTTGATGAGCCGCTGGCGCAGCACTTCCACGCTGGGTGGCTGGATGAAGATGGACAAGGCGCGGTCGCCATACATCTTCTTGACGTTCACGCCTCCCAGCACATCCAGGTCAAGCACAACATTCTTGCCCATGGCGGTGATGCGCTCAACCTCGCTCTTGAGCGTGCCGTAGTAGCGGCCCTCATACACCTCCTGGTATTCCACCAGCTCATCATTGGCGATCTTATCTTTAAATTCGTCAAGTGTCAGGTAGTAGTAGTCCACACCATGCACTTCCTGTCCACGGCGGGGGCGGGTAGTGGCCGACACCGAGAAGGCCAACCGCAGGGTCTCGTCTTGCATGACGCGGCCGATGATTGTCGATTTGCCCGAGCCCGACGGCGCCGATATGATAATCAACTTGCCTTGTTCCATCAGTGGTCTGTTTGAGTGGTTAGAAACTGTACTTGAGACCTAAGAGCGTTACCGACTGGTTGAAGTCCTTCATGATCTGGAAGCGCTGCTCGGTGAAGAAGTGCAGGTGCTCCTTGATCCTGTATTGCGCGCCCAAGCCCACGTTGGCTCCGCAGCGGTTATCTGACACATCGCCCAAAATGCCATCGGCCTTGTAGTGGCCATAGGAGAAGCCCACAAGGGGATAGAGGGCAAACGATACGCTCGTGGGAATGATATAATGGATGTTGAGGTTAGCGTTGAGTGCACTCCGGCCATTGTTCTTGAAGAAATAGATGAACTCGGGAGCGATGCGCCAGTTGGTGATGGGCTCATATTGCAGTTGAGCGCCCAGACCTGCCATCGAGTGCTTGGAAGCATATACAAACTGCCCCGCTACCGACACGTCGCCTTGCTCGGCATGCAGGTTAAGGGTCGAGGCTATGGCAAGTATTGCCATGAAAATGTACTTTCTCATTCTTGAATTGGTTTAAAACTTGTTGATGAAAATATCTCCTTGGGTGACATCAAAGCACGTTAAGGACCTGCTCCTTGATTTGTTCGAGGTGATCCTTCATGCGCACCACCAGATTCTGCAGGTCGGCCTGGTTGGCCTTGGAACCCATTGTGTTGACTTCGCGACCGATTTCCTGGCTGATGAAGCCCAACTTCTTGCCCTGGCCGGGCTCCTCGCTGTGCATGGTCTCGAGGAAGTAGTTCAGGTGATTCTGCAGGCGTATCTTCTCCTCGGTGATATCAAGTTTCTCGATATAGTAGATCAATTCCTGCTCAAAGCGGTTCTTGTCATAGTCCACCTCCTTGATTTTGGCCAGTGCGTCAAGGATGCGAGACTTGATCTTCTGGGTGCGTGGCTCCTCATAGCGCGGCACCTCGTCAAGCAACGCCTGGATAGCGGCAATTTTCTCTTCAAAGAAGGTTGCCAGCCTGGCTCCTTCCTGACGGCGGAACTCGATCAGCTGCCCGGTGGCTTGGGCAACGACCTGCTTGACCACCTGCAATTCCTCCTCGTCGGCCTCGGTGGCCTTGGCATCGGTCTTGAGGGCGTCGGGCATGCGCAGCAAAGTGGAGTACCAGTCCTCGGGCTGTGGCAAGTGCAGCTGCGTCGCCATTTCCTCGATCTGGGCCTTGTATTGTTGCAGCATCGGGATGTTGATGGTACCCGATGGGGCACCCTCGATGGGCTCACTATAGACAAAAAGGTCGATCTTGCCCCGCTTGAGCGCCTGGGAGACGCTGTTGCGCAGCTCCATTTCAATCTCACGATGATTTTGAGGAGTCCTTACCCCAAAATCCAGTTGCTTGCTGTTCAGTGATTTGACCTCGGCGGTGATTTTCTTGTTGTTATACACCTTGACCGCTTTGCCAAATCCAGTCATTGATAGTATCATAGTATATAATTATATTATCTCTCAATCTGCAAAGGTAGTGGTTTTTGACCAAGTATGAGGTAAACTTTCCAAAAAATAACTAATTTTGCACATCAAAAATATATTAAAACATCAATAACAAGCAGTAATAATATGCCTAACAACAGTAGAGAGAAGAAGCTCGAGGCCTTCGGACGATTGCTCGACATCCTTGACGAGTTGCGTGTCAAATGCCCATGGGACCGCAAGCAGACCAACGAGAGCCTGCGCCCCAACACCATCGAGGAGACCATGGAACTCGCCGACGCCATCATGGGCGAGGACGATGATAAAATCCGCAAGGAGTTGGGTGATGTGCTGCTGCACATCGTCTTTTATGCCAAAATCGGTGACGAGAAGAACAAGTTTGACATCGCCGACGTGTGCGACGCCTTGTGCGAGAAGCTGATCTACCGCCATCCGCATGTCTTTGGCGACGAGAAGGCCGACACTGCGGCTCAAGTGCTCAAGAATTGGGAGCTCCTCAAGATGAGTGAGAAGAATGGCAACAAGATGGTGCTAAGCGGTGTGCCGCGCAGCCTGCCATCGCTCATCAAGGCCGAACGCGTTCAGGAGAAAGCCGCCAACGTGGGCTTTGACTGGCAAAAGAAGGAGGATGTGTGGGATAAGGTCAAGGAAGAACTCAACGAGGTCGAGGCCGAGTTGCGGGGTAACAGCGAGGCCGACCGCGAGAAGGAATTTGGCGATCTGTTCTTCTCCTTAGTCAATGCGGCGCGTCTCTATGATGTGCGGCCCGACAATGCCCTGGAGCGCACCAACCGCAAGTTCATCGCCCGCTTCAACTACATTGAGCAGAAGGCCAACGAGCAAGGCCGTCATGTCAATGAGCTCACGCTGGCCGAGATGGATGAATTGTGGAACGAGGCCAAGTCGCTTAAACTTGGCGAGTAAACAATATGTGTTTAAACCAATACTTCAATATTTAATCTCTAATTCTTAACTCCTGGCCGAAATGAAGGTTTGCGTTACCGAGAAACCCAGTGTCGCGCGTGATATCGCCCGCCTGCTTGGCGCCAATGACAGGCGCGAAGGGTACTTTGAGGGCAATGGCTATCAAGTGACGTGGACCTATGGACACCTGTGTGAGCTCAAGGCCCCCAACGACTATGCCGAGCAGTGGAAGCGATGGAGTCTTGGACAGCTGCCCATGATACCGCAACGCTTTGGTATTAAGTTAAAAGACGATGAAGGTATAAAGCGACAGTTTAATGTAATCAAGACATTGATTGCGAGTGCCGACGAGGTGATCAACTGTGGCGATGCCGGGCAGGAGGGAGAGCTCATCCAGCGATGGGTCTACCAAAAGGCGCAATGCGACAAACCGGTCAAGCGATTGTGGATCTCCTCCCTGACCGATGAGAGCATCCGCAAGGGATTTCAGGAGTTGAAGGATGCCAAAGAGTTTGATAACCTGTATTTTGCAGGCCTCTCACGCGCCATTGGCGACTGGGTGCTGGGCATGAATGCCACCCGGTTGTATACCTTGAAGTATTCACAGTCACGGGATGTGTTGTCGGTTGGGCGCGTTCAGACACCCACGCTGGCCATGATTGTCGCACGCCAGCGCGAAATCGACAATTTTGTGCCAGAGAATTACTGGGAGCTCAAGACCAAGTACCGTGGAGTGACCTTCAACAGCACTAAGGGGAAATTTAAAACCCAAGGTGATGCCGAAGCTATCATTGAGGAAATCAAGCAGTTGCCGTTGACGGTCACCTCGGTCGAGACCAAGAAAGGGCGCGAGGCTCCGCCCCGGTTGTTCGACCTCACCAGCTTGCAGGTGGAGTGCAACAAGAAGTTTGGCATGTCGGCCGACGATGCCCTGCGCATCATCCAGTCGCTCTACGAGAAAAAGGCGACCACCTATCCGCGCGTCGATACCACCTACCTGAGCGACGACATCTATCCCCAGGTGCCCGGCATCTTGCAGGCGATGGCCCCCTATGCCGGTTTGACGGCTCCAGTGCTGGCCTTGAGCAAGTTGCCCAAGAGCAAGAAGGTGTTTGACAACAGCAAGGTGACCGATCACCATGCCATTATCCCCACCAACGTCAATCCAGCCTCGGTGGCGATGACGCCCGACGAGAAGCGCGTCTATCATCTGATTGCCATCCGCTTCATCGCTGCTTTCTATCCTGACTGTGAGTTCAATACTACAACAGTTCTGGCCCAGGTGAGTGAGTATGGCTTCAAGGCCACCGGCAAGGAGATCCTAAAAGCTGGCTGGCGTGACCTGTACAACAAGTCGGGTGACAAGAACAACGACGACGAAGGCAAGGAAAAGGCTGAAGAAGAGGACAATGGCATCATGCCGCACTTCGAGATAGGAGAGAGCGGGCCCCATGAGCCATCGATACTCAAGCGCACGACACAACCGCCCAAACCCTATACCGAGGGCACGCTGCTCCGAGCCATGGAGACGGCAGGTAAAACGGTCGACGACGAGGAGCTGCGCGATGCGATGAAGGAGAACGGCATCGGCCGCCCGTCAACCCGCGCGGCCATCATCGAGACGCTGTTCAAGAGACGTTACATCCGCAAGGAGCGCAAGAGCCTCTATCCCACATTGGCCGGTATTCAGCTCATTGATACAATACATGAACCTTTACTCAAGAGTGCGTCACTTACTGGCTTGTGGGAGAAAAAGTTGCGAGAAATAGAACGTGGTCAGTTTGCGGCATCTCAATTTATTGAGGAAATCAAGCAGATGATCGGTGAGATTGTGCTTAATGTGTTGCGTGACAATAACAATGGCAGCATCGCCGTCGAGCAGGGCAAACCGGCGAAGCCCAAGTCGCCTGCGGGCGCCGCAAGTGGCGATGACAAGCCCAAGAAGCCACGCGCACCGCGCATCAAGAGCATTGAGGAGATACCGTGCCCCGTGTGTGGCAAGGGACATTTGATGAAGGGCAATAACGCCTACGGCTGCAGCGAGTATAAAAACGGCTGCCACACCGTGTTGCCTTTTACCGACTATCCCGCCGACTTGTCGGCTGCACAACTGGCCCGCCTGGTGAAAAAGAATTTCAAGAAGGCCAAAAAATAGTTGATTGACGATGATGAGTGACGTTGTGCAATATGCCTTAGCGGCTGTCATCGTTATAGTTGCAGTGGCGGCCGCAGTGCGAGCCATCGTGCGATCGGCCCAGGGCGATAAAACGGCCCTAACTGCCTGTGCTGGATGTAAGTTACAAGATATTTGTACTCGTCCAGATAAAAATTCTGCAAAAAAATGTGCCGATAAAGTTGCACAACTCAAAAAGTCGCAGTAATTTTGCACCGCAAAAATCACGAAGGGTCGCTTGGATGAGTGGTTTAGTCACCGGTCTGCAAAACCGGGTACAGCGGTTCGAATCCGCTAGTGACCTCCAGCATGAGTCGCTGACTGGCAATGTGCCGGCCAGCGATTTGTCTTTGTGTGCACCTCGTGAGTCACCGTGGCCTGGAAAACAGTATGTCTGAGCTTGGAATTGCGGGTAGGCGTTTTCGCTGAGCTGTTGCGAGGACTGTGCATGTTGTTAAATTTCCATAAAATGTGACAAAAGTGCGCAAAATTGCAGAAGAATTCTTTGAAAAAAGTTCATTTTACTGTAACTTTGTGGCAATAATTAGGGCAGCAAGATGTCTGGTGGCAACCTATCGATGGTGGCTTTTTGAAAATCATTCATCTTAAATGACTGGCCCAGAATAATATATAATCTTCCTCCACTTGCTCGCTGTCGATGTGCGGTGAGCCCCTGTTATTGCACACAAAAAAGAATAACATAAATGATAAGTAAATGGAATTACTTACCTCTAACATCCGACGAACGCATTGCACAGGAGCAGTTGGTGGCCCAGTTCCCCAAGTGCCCCGCCATCGCTCGGCTGTTGGTGCTCAGGGGCTTGAAGGATGCGGACGCAGTCCACGACTTCCTCTACCCGTCGCTCCAGCAGTTGCACGATCCGTTCCTGATGAAGGACATGGACAAGGCAGTGGCAAGGCTCAATCGCGCGTTAGGGGCAAAAGAGAAGATTATGGTGTACGGCGACTACGACGTGGATGGTACCACTGCAGTAGCGCTTGTCTATAAATTTCTTCAAAACATTTACTCCGATCTGGTGTACTATATCCCGACACGCGATGACGACGGGTATGGTATCTCGCTGCAGAGCATCGATTATGCGGCATCGGTCGGGGTGAAGTTGATCATTGTGCTTGACTGCGGCATCAAGGCCGTTGACGAGATTGCCTATGCCAAAGAGAAAGGCATAGACTTCATCGTGTGTGACCATCATGTCCCTGATGATGTCTTGCCCGATGCGGCCGCTATCCTGAACCCCAAGCAAGAGGATTGCAATTATCCCTACAAGGGCTTGTCGGGGTGTGGTGTGGGCTTCAAGTTCATGCAGGCTTTTTCCAAGAGCAACGGCTTGGGGTCGATGTATAACCTCGAGGCCATGCTTGATCTTGTGGCAGTGAGCATCGCGGCCGACATTGTGCCGCTCACGGGCGAGAACCGGGTGATGATGTTTTATGGCCTGCGTCGGCTCAACAACAATCCCAATGTGGGCTTGCGCAGCATCATCCGCACCTGCGGGTTGAGTCGTCATGAGTTGACGATCAATGACATCATCTTCAAGATAGGGCCTCGCATCAACGCCTCGGGGCGCATGGAGTCGGGGCAGGAGTCGGTCGAGTTGCTCGTCTCTCGCAACATGCAGAGCGCGATGGAGATCTCAAAACGCATCGACCAGTATAACAGTGACCGCAAGGAACTTGACAGCCAGGTGACTGTTGAGGCCAACGAGATTATCGAGAGCCATGCCCAGGTGCTTGATGGCAAGAAGCCGATTGTGATCTATGACCGCAATTGGCACAAGGGTGTTATCGGCATCGTGGCTGCTCGTCTCGCTGAGTTGTACTTCCGTCCCTCGGTCGTGTTGACCTACTATGCCGACGGTATTGCCACGGGATCGTCTCGTTCGGTGCGCGGTTTTGATGTCTATACAGCCATCAAGTCGTGCCGCGACTTGTTGGAAACCTTCGGTGGGCACACCAATGCTGTGGGCCTGTCGATCAAGGAGGAGAACATTCCCGAGTTCCGTCGTCGCCTCACGGCCTATGTCGAGGAGCACATCCACGATGAGCAGGTGACACCCGCCATGGACATCGATTGTGAGATCAAGTTCAGCGACATCAACGGCTCGCTGCTGCGATACCTGCGCATGCTCAACCCCTATGGCCCGGGCAACAGCAAGCCCGTGTTCATGACACGCAAGGTCTATGACCTGGGCACCAGCAAGGTGGTGGGCAAGAAACTGGAGCACATCAAGCTCGACCTGCGCGATGAGGACGGTAACAAGGTGCTGAATGCCATTGCCTTTGGCATGGCTCAATATAATGACGCCCTCAAGGCAGGCAAGCCCATCGACATCTGCTACACCATCGAGGAGACGCGGCATCGCATGACTTCGTCGGTGCAACTGATGGTGAAAGCCATAAAACTGCACGACGATGCCGAGCCAGCACAAGCCAATCCTTGATGTCCTCAAGAAGTACTGGGGCTATGAAGCCTTCAGACCCTTGCAGCAGGACATCATCGAGTCGGTCCTTGATGGCCGCGACACGTTGGGGCTGATGCCCACGGGCGGCGGCAAGTCTATCACATTCCAGGTTCCCACGATGGCCATCGATGGCATGGCGCTGGTCGTCACGCCCATCATCTCACTCATGAAGGACCAGGTGGACCGCTTGAGGACCCTGCGCATCAAGGCTACTTACCTCTATGCTGGATTGACACGTGGCGAGGTGAAGCGCACCTACGAGAAATGCCTCTACGGCAATTGTAAATTCTTGTATGTCTCACCCGAGCGACTGCAATCGCAATCCTTCCTCGAGCATCTGCGGCAGATGCCAGTCAAACTCATTGTCGTTGACGAGGCTCATTGCATCTCGCAGTGGGGCTATGACTTCAGGCCCTCGTTTTTGCGCATTGCTCAGGTGCGCCGTCTTTTCCCTGACGCTCCTGTGCTTGCCCTGACGGCTACCGCCACGCCGGTCGTTGTCGAGGACATCCAGCGTTGCCTGCAATTCAGGACACCCAACGTGTTCACGATGAGCTTTGCGCGCAGCAACCTGTCCTATGTCGTGCGCCAAGCCGAGGAGAAGGTCACCGAGTTGGTTCACATCCTGCGCTCGGTGCCGGGCACGGCCATCGTGTATGTGCGCTCGCGCAAGCGCACCAAGCAGATATGTGACGAGTTGAACCGTGCCGGCATTCATGCCGATTTCTATCATGCGGGCCTGTATGTCGAGGACAAGGAGGACAAGCAGAACAAGTGGACCAGCGACGAGTGCCGCGTGATGGTGGCGACCAACGCCTTCGGCATGGGCATCGACAAGCCCGACGTGCGCCTCGTTGTCCATGTCGATATCCCCAACTCGCTCGAGGAGTATTACCAGGAGGCGGGTAGGGCAGGACGCGACGGCAAGCGGTCCTATGCCGTGCTGCTGGTCAAGCACACCGACCAGCGCACCCTGCGCCGCCACATCACCGAGGCCTTCCCCGACAAGGATTTCATCCGCCTGGTCTATCAGCGAGTGGGAGACTTCCTGGGCGTGAGTCTGGGTGAGGGATTCCAGCAGATGTATGACTTCAACTTCAACCTCTTTTGCCGCACCTATGACCTGCCGGTGTTGCCCACCCACAATGCGTTGAAGATTCTCACTCAGGCCGGTTACATCGAGTTTGTCGAGGAAATTGAGACCCAGTCCCGCGTGATGATTCATGCGCGCAAGGATGAGCTCTATGACATTGATACCGTCACTCCTGGTGCCGACGAGGTGCTGCAGGCCATTCTCAGGCTCTACACGGGACTGTTTGCCGACTATGTGTTCATCAACGAGGATGTGATAGCCTTCCGCACCGGCCTCAGCCAGGAGACCATCTACAATTCACTGCTTGAACTCACACGCTTGCACATCCTGCACTATGTGCCTCGCAAGCGCACACCTTATATCATATACAACACCTCGCGCGAGGAACCCAAGCATGTACTCATCCCGCGAGCCGTCTATGAGGACTTGCGGCAACGCATGACCGACCGCATCGAGGCCACCATCAACTATGCCTACAGCGACGTTGGGTGCCGCGAGCGCATGCTGCTGGGCTACTTTGGCGAACGCTCATCACAGCCCTGCGGCCATTGCGACCTGTGCATCGACAGCCGCAAGCGTGGCGACCACGAGCCGGCCGACGTGCAGCAGGGCATCCTCTACATGGCTGGCCAGCGGCCCCGACGGCTGGAGGAATTCCTCTCCACGCTCTCCTTTCCGCGCGACGAGGTCATCTCGATGCTCTCGTTTCTTGTCGACGAGGGATTTGTCGAGCATCTTGACGACGACACCTATCGCAAGCGCTGATAGCCCGAGTGACTGTCATCGGAGACAACTAAAACCTGGACAAGTGGGAGACTATGTCAAAACCATTGTCCAGTGACGTTTAGCGGGCCGCTGGGCACACCCGATAAAAGGTGGGGATGAGCCCACTAATGGCCAATTTCCCTGGCACGATATCGCGATAAAGCAATGGGCGGCTCCATCATCACGGAACCGCCCATTTTCAGGGTACTATTGCTTGTTTCAATAGTTGTTTACTTGAGGATCTTAACAGCGTTGCTGCTGCCGTCGGTGTAGGTGGTCACCACGATGGTGATGCCATTGGCCTCCTTCATCTCCTGACCCATGATGTTGTAGTAGCGCACACCGGCAACAACCTTGTTGGTGTTGTCGTTGATGAGCTCCTCAATGCCACCGGTACCGTTGGTGAGGCGGTAAACGGCGAGGTACTTGCCAGGATAGTACTGGTAAACAGTCACACCGTTATCATCAACCTCGGCATTCAGCCAGTTGGCCTGGTAGCCGTTAGCTGCTGTAGCTGCGGTCGAGGGAACAACGATGATGGGCTCCTCGGCACCAATCTCGGCGATGGCAAATCCATCGAGATAGTTGGCCTCCTCGGCAGTCTTGTAGGGATAGAGCACATACTCCTTGCCTTCCCAGATGAAGGGGAATGCACCGTTGCTGGTGCTCTTGCCGGGCAAGGTCAGTGCGGTAGCAGTAAAGGCATCACCGTCGGCGATGAGCTTGGCAGGAGCGGCATTGCGGGTTACAAAGAGCAGGGCATCCTCACCGTTAACATCGGTGTAGGGGTTGATCACGGTCGAGGTAGTGAAGCTCAGACCGTCGCATGCGGCTGCATAGCAATTGTCGGTGTTCACCTCACCACCGGCGATGTCCATGATGGACACGGCTGTGCTGGCGCCACCTGCAAGGTACAGGGTTCCGTCCTCCATGAGGTTACCCTTGGCAAAGCCGATGAAGTCGCAGCGGCCAGCCAGTCCACTCTCTTCGGGAACTGCATACTCGGCAACTTCGCTGGTCTCGGGGTTGATCACCTTGATGGTTGCCTCGGTCCATGCGCCGGGGAAGGCTGCGTTGCTCACAACAATGTTGCCAGCGTCATCGCGGCCGATGCCACAGTTGGTGCCACCAGGATAGGTCGTGTTGGTCAAACCGTTCTCGTCAACTACCATGACGGTCTGGTCGGCCTTGTTGTTGATGTAGAACTTGCCGTTCATACCGAAGCCCTGGCGAGCATCGGCGGTGGGAATGAATGACAGGTCGGTGATTTCCCAAACCTTCTCGAGCTTGTAACCCTCGACGGGAGTATCGCCGCTGTTGTTGATCACCAGGGTCTTGGTATCCAGGTTAACAGTCAGATCATAGGTGCCAGCGGCAATCTTGAAGCTGTTGCCCTGACCGAAGTTGCCCATGGGAACGTCAACACCAAACATGTCCTCGCTCAAGATGAAGCCATCCTCGGTCGAGCCGATGCGGTAGGCACCGATGCTGGCCCAGTCCTCAGCGTTCTCGCCCAGCTTGGTGGTAAACGAGAAGAAGCTGTAACGATTGCCGTCGTTCTCATCGATGTTGGTGCCCTCGGTGGTGATGGTGCAGGTGAAGATGTTGCCGTCCTCGGTCGTCATCTTAATGCCATTGCTGGGATCCCAGCCATTGCCGTTCACCTCACCCAGGATGAAGAGGTCGCCCGTGCGCACGTCGATGGTGCCCGACTGGGTCATCTCAAAGCCAACTTCCTTGGTCTCGGGGTCGATGGTGAAGGTCAGGTCATAGACGCCGCTCTCCTCGATGGGAGCTACATAGTTCTCGGCAGGCCATGCATCGCCCCAGGCGTGATTGCCGGCAACCTTGAACTCCACATTGCTGCCTGCTGCCAGCTCGCAACCGAACTTCTGCAGCATGTACTTGCCGTCGGCCTGCTTGATCATGTCGTTGGCAGTGTTGGCGGGATCCCACTCAGTGCCAAAGACGGTTGCAGGAGCACCTGCCACCGTGTAGCTGGTGATCTCCAGTGCGCCTGGATCAACATAACCCTCGATCTTGAACTGCATGGCAAACGGGTTGAACGTGAAGACATACTCACTGCCCGAACCGGTGAACTTGTAGGACTTGTCACCGCCTTGAGGAGTCGGGGTCCACTGGCCCACGCCCACCTCGACGTCTGAGCCCGAGGGGCCATAGCGGTAGCTGGAGTTGAACACATCCCAGCTGGCATCGAGACCGCTGGCGAATACAAACCACACCGAACCGCTGATGGTTGCTTTGTAACTGTAGGTACCGTCGGTGTTCTGGGTCATCTCGACACCAGCACCCGGGTTCCAATCCCCAAAGGGGGCGTTACCCACGATGTAGTAGGCTGCCTGTGATGTGAAGGCAAGCATCAACATCATTGCTAAAGAAGTAAAAACTTTTTTCATAGACATTTAATTTTTTTGAATGAAACTATTATGAAAAATAAACTATATATTAATATTATTGAAGTTAAATAATCACGATTAGAAATCGTAACTTTGACCTGCAAAAATAATAAACTTATTGATATGAAACAAAAGAAAGGAGATAATTTTAACCACACCATCCGCTTTTTGTTTCACTTTTAGTGAACTCTTTTTTCTAAATCCCCTTGTTATCGGTAGAGTTTTGCCATCAACCGGCATGTCTCAAAGTTCAATCAAGGAGATGTGGAGGTGGTTTTGGAAGCGGGTGATTATAGCGACAAGAGCCGATGTGGGCAATTTGTAACAATTATATTCACAAATTATTCAACAAAAGTATTGCCTTCAAGAAATAAGTTGTAATTTTGCCGTTGTTTTCTAAACAGAATTAAAAAAGACATGGCAGAAAAAGCAAAAGTCCAGTTCCGTCAGAGCATTGTCGTCCGCTTTTCGGGAGATAGCGGCGATGGTATGCAGTTGGCTGGCAACATCTTTTCTAACGTGAGTGCGGGCCTTGGTGACCGCATTTCCACTTTCCCTGATTATCCCGCCGAGGTTCGCGCCCCTCAAGGCTCACTGGGCGGAGTTTCCGGTTTCCAAGTCCACATCGGGCATGGAGTGCACACTCCTGGCGACGAGTGTGATGTGCTGGTGGCGATGAATCCCGCGGCACTCAAGCAAAATGCGCAGTTCTTGCGCAAGGGCGGTGCTGCCATCGTCGACATCGACACCTTCACTCAAGCCGGTCTCGACAAGGCTCTTTACACCACTACCGACCCCTATGAGGAGTTGAACCTCAAGGCGCAAGTCATCGAGGCTCCCATCACCACCATGGTCAAGGAGGCCCTCAAGGACACTGGCATGGACTTGAAGTCACAACTCAAGTGCCGCAACATGTTTGCGCTGGGTCTGGTGTGCTGGTTGTTTAACCGCCCCATGGAGGCACCCCTGAAGTTCCTCAAGGCCAAGTTTGCTGAAAAACCCGAGGTCTATGCAGCCAACGAGCTGGTCATCAAGGGTGGCTACAACTATGGCCACAACATCCACGCCACAGTATCGACCTACCGCATCCAGAGCGATGACGTGCGTCCTGGCACCTATACCGACGTGAGCGGCAACAAGGCAACCGCTTGGGGCTTGATCAAGGCCTCGGAGATGAGCGGTCGTCCCTTGTTCCTGGGTTCCTATCCCATCACTCCTGCGACCGACATCCTGCACGAACTGGCCAAGCGCCGTGACCTGGGCGTGAAAGCCATCCAGATGGAGGATGAGATTGGTGGCATCTGTTCGGCCATTGGCGCAGCCTATGCCGGTCATCTTGCTGTCACCACCACCTCGGGTCCTGGATTGGCCCTCAAGAGCGAGGCTCTGGGACTTGCCGTGATGGCCGAGTTGCCCCTGGTGCTCGTGGACGTGCAGCGTGGCGGCCCCTCAACGGGCCTGCCCACCAAGACCGAGCAGACCGACCTGAATCAGGCCCTGTATGGCCGCAGTGGCGAAAGCCCCCTTGTGGTGCTTGCCGCCGCATCGCCCACCGACTGTTTCAAGATGGCCTTCCAGGCAGCTCGCATTGCCATCGAGCACATGACTCCCGTCATCCTGCTCACCGATGCCTTCATCGCCAATGGCTCATCGGCATGGCGCATTCCCGAGGAGGGTGAATATCCCGTCATCAAGCCCAACTACGTCCCCGAGGCCTTGAAGGCCACATGGACACCGTTCATGCGCAACGCGCTGGGCATCCGTTACTGGGCCATCCCCGGCACTCCCGGTCTGGAGCACGTTGTGGGCGGTCTGGAGAAGGACTATAACCTGGGTGTCCTCAGCAACGACCCCATCAACCATGCCCACATGGTTGAAACACGCCGCATGAAGATTGCCAATGTCGCCAACGACATCCCCGAGCTCAAGGTGAAGGGCGATGCTGCTGCCGACACCATCATCCTGGGGTGGGGTAGCACCTATGGCCACATCCTCGATGCTGTCAATCGCTTGAACAACGAGGGCATCAGAATCGCCATGACCCACATCCGCTACATCAACCCGCTGCCCAAGAACACCGCCGAGCTGTTGAGCCGCTACAAGACGGTCATCGTGGCCGAGTTGAACACTGGTCAATTGGCCAGCTACTTGCAGAGCAAGATTCCCAACCTGAATATTTGCCATATTAATAAGGTGCAGGGACAGCCGTTCCTGGTTCAGGAGATTGTTGACGGAGTTAAAAACATCATGATGGAGGAGGAATTGTAATGGAACAGAACGAAAATAACAACCCCATGGCCTACAAGCCACTCGATTACAAGAACAATCAACCCGTGCGTTGGTGCCCTGGTTGCGGTGACCATGCTGTGCTCAATGTCCTGCTCAAGGCGATGTCACACCTGGGCATTCCGCCCGAGAAGACTTGTGTGATCTCGGGTATCGGGTGCAGCTCTCGTCTGCCTTATTACACCAACACCTATGCCTTCCACACCATCCATGGCCGCGGAGGCGCGGTGGCAACGGGTTTCAAGACCGCCAACCCCGACATGACCGTTTGGCAAATCTCGGGTGATGGCGACTGCCTGGCCATCGGTGGCAACCATTTCATCCATGAGGTGCGCCGCAATGTCGACCTCAATCTGTTGCTGTTGAACAACCGCATCTATGGCTTGACCAAGGGACAGTTCTCGCCCACGAGCGCGCGTGGTTTCAAGTCCAAGTCGTCGCCCTATGGCACCACCGAGGATCCCTTCATCCCCGCCGAGTTGGCCTTTGGCGCACGTGGCACTTTCTTTGCCCGCAGTCTTGACGTTGCTCTCGACATCAGTCAGGAGGTGATGATGGCCGCATCCCAGCACAAGGGCTGTTCGGTGGTCGAGATTCTGCAGAACTGCATGATCTTTAACAACGGCATCCACAGCTACATCACCGACCGTGAGAACCGCCCCGATCGCACGATTCACCTCGTGCATGGCGAGAAGATGATCTTCGGCAAGGAGCACAACCGTGGCCTCGTCCAGGATGGTTTTGGCCTCAAGGCGGTGACCATCGGTGAGGATGGTTACACGATCGACGATGTCCTCGTGCATGATGCACATTGCCAGAGCTCATTCCTGCACCAGATGTTGGCCATGATGGACGGCACCGACCTGCCTGTGGCCCTTGGCGTGATTCGCGCCGTCGAGGCTCCCACCTACGAGACCGCCGTCGCCGAGCAGGTCGAGGAGGCCAAGGCCAAGCATGGTTTCACTTGCCTGAACGATGTGATCATGGCAGGCGACACCTGGCAAGTGGATTAAACTTGACAATAACCCATCCCAATAATTAATCAGGCGACCCCATCGGGGCCGCCTGATTAATTATTGTCTCGAGAAAGTTTATGTGACTTTGTCGTATTTTTTACCAGACAGCAATAAAACAACTCAGAATATCGTGGTGATGGTGCCCATGATGCAGCCCAGCAGGGCACCGAGCCACACGATGGCGCGCAGCTCCTTCTTCATCACACTGAGGATGATGGCTTCGGCCTCGTTCATATCCATCTCGTTGATGCGTTGCTCGATGATGGTGCTGATGTCGATGTCCTGCAGGATGCGCGGCAGGTGCTCGGTGATGATGACACGGTAGGCATTAAGGATGCCGCCCTTGATCTGCGCCACCTGCTCGTTGTGTCCCGTCATGAGTTCGCTCATGGTCATGCTCATCAGGTGAGCCGACTCCTCGGTGACAAGGTGTTCGATCATCTGCTGCGAGTTGTTCTGCAGGATTTCGTTGATGTGCTTAGCCATGATCTTCTCGATGGGCTGCGCCAGGCCTGCCACCAGCTTGTCAGCCCCAAAGAGTCCAGCCACGCTGTTGCGGGTCTTCTCGATGGCATGCTCGGTGGCCATGTGGGCAATGTTGTCGCCCAGCGAGGTGTCTTGCAGCTTTCCAGTGATCATCTTGACGATGCCCTGGGTCACGTCCTGTCGCATCGCGGCGATGTCGTCGGCTGTCAAGTAGTGGCTGGCAAACTGCTCGATCGTTTCATCATTACCACTCTGGGTGGAGACAAACTCATCGATGGCATTACCGATTTTGGCAATCATCTCGTCGCTGAGCAGGCTCTTCTCCAACACCTCGCGATTCATCAGGTTCTCGCTCACAGCTGTACCGATTGCAGATGCAAGGCGGTTCTTCTCCTTGGGAATAATGCCAGGAGTGAACGGCACATGCATGCCCAGGATATATTTTGCCTTGTGGGGCCTGAAGAGCATGCGGATGGCGATGTCATTAGTGATATAACCGATGACGGCACCCACAGCAGGACCAATAAGATAATGAATCATGATTGTTTTTTAATGAGAAATTAGGAATTGCGACTCTTAACTGTCAAAACTCTTATCCTTTCTCTTTTATCTCATCGAAGGTCCACGACCTGGGTTCCGGCAGGCACTTGAGACTTGGTGAATGTGAAGGTGCTGGCAGGCAGTGACTTGTGCTTGTAATCACAGATTTTGACCGTGTAGATCGTCTTGTCACTCATCTCAAAACGTGCTGTGCGCAACAGTGAGGTCTTTTCGTCAAAATAGAGCCACAGCGTTTTGATGTTGTCCTTCTTCTTGGGTGTGAGCTTGATGGCGTAGGTGTTGGCCGTCTGCGCCTTGGCCTTCTTCATGTTAAACGCAGCCTTGAAGTGTTGAACTGCTGCGATGGGGTTGGTCATCTGCAGCTCATCGGCAGAGGGGGTGGTGATATTCACTTCCTGGGTCAAAGGTGTCCATGACCATTGCGTCTTGCCGTCATACCAGCACTTGGCCTCCTGCGAGATGATGCGGAATTTGTTGCCCTGCATCGCAATGTTGCCCTTGCTGGTTCCCTGGCTTGAGGTGATGCTATAGCTTGCCGTCACGCCTCCGCCAGCATTGATGGCCGTCACGCACTTGTCGAGCATGGAGCTTGGCGTTTGAGCAACGGTCATGAGCACTGCCACAACCGTCATGATAGAGATAAAAAACCTTTTCATTGTCAATCTAATTTTGATGTCATTACCCCATTAACCTGCAAAAACAATGCCAAAAGAGAGGAGTTGTCAGTTAAGGGTCAAGAGATAAGAGTTGACCGTCGCAATTCCCCATTCCCCATTCCTAACTGAACAGTTGGTCGATGTCCATGGGGCTGACGAGCACCTGGCGTGGCTTGCTGCCCTGGGCAGGACCCACAATGCCGGCATGCTCCATCTGGTCCATCAGGCGTCCGGCACGGTTGTAGCCAATCTCATAGCGGCGTTGCAGCGATGATGTGCTGGCCGTGTTGCTGGTGACGACAAACCTGACGGCCTCCTCAAACAGCGGGTCGCGGTCCTTGACGTTGCCCACGTTGGCATCGTTGCCGCCGCCCTCGTCCTTACCCACATACTCGGGCAGAATGTAGGGGTCATCGTGGTTGATGTCACGGTCGTTATCCTCTTGCTCCTTGATGAAGTCGCAGATGCGCACAATGTCGGGTGTGTCGACAAACGGGCACTGCAATCTCGTCAGTTCGCCATCGATCTGGAACAGCATGTCGCCGCGGCCAATGAGCTGCTGAGCACCCGTGCGGTCAATGATGATTTGGCTGTCGATGCGCTGTGCCACAGCAAAGGCGATGCGGCCGGGGAAGTTACCCTTGATCAGACCAGTGATCACCTTGGATGACGGGCGTTGCGTGGCGATGATCATGTGGATGCCCACGGCGCGTGCCTTTTGGGCGATGCGCACCAGCGGTGTCTCGACTTCCTTACCGGCAGTCATGATCATGTCGCTGAACTCGTCGATGATGCCCACAATGTAGGGCATGTACTGGTATTTCTTGTTGCCATGCTCGTCGCACACCTCACGCAGCTCGCGGCGCCACATGTCGTTGTAGTCGCTCACATTGCGCACCCTCACTTCTTCAAACACCTTGTAGCGGTCTTCCATCTCCTGCACCAGGCAGTTCAGGGTCTTGATCACACGGTCGGTGTCGGTGATGATGGCTTTCTCCTCGCCGGGAGCCTTGGCAAAGTAGTATTTCTCCAAGTCGGCATACACGCTGAACTCAACGCGCTTGGGGTCCACAAGGACAAACTTCAGTTCCGAGGGTCCCTTCTTGTAGAGCAGCGAAGTGATGATAGCATTCAGTCCGACAGATTTTCCCTTACCTGTGGCACCGGCAACCAGCAAGTGAGGCATCTTGGTCAGGTCGGCGATGAATACCTCATTGCTCACGGTGCAGCCCAGACACATGGGCAGCTTGGCTCGGCTCTGCTGGAATGCCTTGGAGCCCAGCACTTCACGCATGGGCACGACTTGCGGGTCACGATTGGGAACCTCGATGCCGATGGTGCCCTTACCGGGCATGGGAGCGATGATGCGGATGCCCAGGGCCGCCAGACTCAGGGCGATGTCATCCTCCAGTCCACGTATCTTGTTGACGCGCACGCCGTCCTGGGGAACAATCTCAAACAGGGTGACGGTGGGACCCACATGCACCATGATCTCCTTGATCTCGATGCCATATTTGCTCAAGGTGTCGCGGATGCGCTCCTTGTTCTCGTCCTGTTCCTGCTTGTCCACACTGTTGGGGTTCATGCGGATGTCTTGCAGCAAGTCCAGGGTGGGGAAGCGGTAGTGACGATACTCACCTGTGGGATCATGAGGATTGCTCACGTCGGTGCTGGCGGCGATGGGCTTGAGGTGGGCTGCCTCGCCGCTGGTGACATCGTTGGGCTTGGATTTTTTGGGCTTACGCATTCTCGTTATCGACGTTTCGGCTGAATCCTTCTGGCCCTGTTCTGCATGTCGGGGTTCGTCGTCAAGCCTGCGCTCCTCGCCCAGGAAGGTGGATTGTCCGGGCTGGTCTACCACCTTCTCGGACTCCTCCTTGCTGCGACTGCGTTTCATCTCAATCCCTTTCTGCAACTGCTGGTACAGGGCATTCAACGTCTGGTAGGTGAGGAATACCCATAGCATGAAAATAATGAGATTGACGGCGATCATGCCATATAACCCCACTAAGCCCAGTAGCCACTTGTTGGCATAGAAACCAAAGTAGCCGCCCAGCGGGAAGAAGGTGATGGGTTTCATGAAATAGGTGGCAGCTCCCACAATCATCGAGACGGTGAAAATGCTGAACAGGCACACAAACGTGTAGGAGAAAAAATGGGCCTTCTTGTCCTTGCGCACCAGCCTCATGCCCAGCGTGAGGAACCACACCACGATGATAAAAGCCGCGACACCCACACCACTTGAGATTAAGAAGTCGCTCAGTGATGCACCCACCGCGGCTCCAGCATTGCGGATCTGGTCGGGAACCTGGGCGTTCTCAATCATCGAGTAGTTGGCAATGCGGTTCTGGTCGCTCATGCCTGCCGACAGGAAGTAGGATAGGAATGAGATGAGCAGGTAGATGCCCGTCAACAACAGGACACAACCTGCACCAAGCCTGATCTGGCCATTCTGGAAAAAGGCCCTCACGCGTTGGTATTTCGTCACATTCTCATTGTCGATGGCTTCCTCGGCCTCGAGTCGCTTGAGATAGTCCTCTGATTTTTGCACTCCACTGATGTCGGGACCAAAATATCCTTGATTATCAGTTGATTTCTTATTGTGTTTGCCGTGATTTTTGCTCATTTTTGTTTGCTATCGTTTTGGAGCTTCAAAATTACAAAATAAAATGGGTTTACAAACGCAAACACAGTACTTTTTTTCCATCTTTTCATCTTTTTTATTAATCATGGCTAATCGAGTAGCTGTGATGAAACAAAAATCGGGTGACCCAGTGGCCACCCGATTGTTACTGGCTTGTAGTGCCGTTTCCTCACTTCACCACCTTGACTGCACTGGTCGTGCCGTCGGTGTAGGTAGTCATCTGGATAGTCATGCCGCTGGGCTGTGACATCTCCTGACCTGCCATGTTGAAGTAACGCACGTTGGCAATAGTCTTGGCGGCCATGATCTCATCGACGTCAACCATCTTGGACACGGTGAATCCGTCCCAGATGTGGTCGCTCTCGGTCTTGCCAGTAGCTACGGCATATGCCTCGATCATGTAGGTACCCTCGTCGTTCACATTGAACTCGCCGGTATATTCGATCCAGTCACCATACTCATAGTTTCCGTCAACCATGACACCCACGCGGTAATAGATGGTGCTGGGCTCGGTCTCGGTCAGCACGATGTTGTAGGCATTATAGTAGGTATTGCCATCGTTGTAGACGTAGTTGGTCTTCTGTGACGACGGAGCGTCGGTCTTCTCGGTGGGCATGACGGGGGTGTCGGGGTCATCTTCACCAATGATGTAGACCTTGATCTCGGTGACGCGCACCTGGCCATACTGGGCATCCAGGGCTGCAGCAATAGCATGCTCGTAGAAGATGTCCGACATGTTATCGTCAATCTCAATCTCGGTGTCATTCCATGTGCCATAGTAGCCCTCAAAGGAGTATTCTCCCCTGAAATCGTAGGCGCCATTGATAAACAGGCCGGGACCATACTGATCCTCATCTTGACCAACGCACTCAATCTCAACACTCGAGATGCCAGGGTTGTTCACATGAGACTCAGGGACATCAATCAATTCCACCGACAAGGTTTCAAACTTGTAGATGCGGATATGGTCTTTCTTGGCCATACCCTTGGTGACGCTGACACGGATGCCGTCCTTCTCGGTCGAGAAGGCATTAGCCGCGGTCATCTCGGTGAAATCCGATGGGGTAATGGTTACAACTCGGTCGGCCATCGCATTGCCGGCCATCAACAGGGCAACAAGTGAAAAAAGTAATTTTTTCATACAATAAGGAATATAAAGTTAATAAAGGTGAATAAATAAAAATTTATAGTTTTCGACATTTTTTAATGTCACAAAGTTACATCGTTTGTAATAAATGTCATATATATTTAACGATAATTAATACTGTTTTAGCGATGAGTGACTTTTCGGTAACGATACACCCAATTAGCCTCTCGCTTGGCGTTTTCTTGCCTTAGCGTGAAGTTTGGGATAGGCGCTATTGCCGCATAGCCACGGAGATGAGTCCTGTCGATGCTGTGGCTCAACCGCCATTAGTCTCTCTTCCAGAACGTGCGGGTGAAGATGACGAGCACGGTGAACAATTCCAGGCGTCCCACCATCATCTCAAACGCAAGCACCCACTTGGCACCAGGGTGCAGAGCCACCCACGACCCGTTGGCACCAGTCACGCCATAGCCGATGCCCACGTTGCTGATAGCCGACATCGACGTGTACATCGCGTCAAACACTGGTATGTCATAGAACGTGAGATACAGCGCCACAACCATGATGATGAGGATATAGACAGCAAAGAAAGTGTTCACCTTGTTCACGGTCTGGTTGGGGACGGGCTTGCCGTCGATGTGTACCGCGCGAACCGAGTTGGTGTGCAGCACGCGGTAAAACTCGTTGGCCATGTTCTTGAGCAGGACGATGAGGCGGTCCATCTTGGCTCCACCCGATGTGGATCCCGCCATGCCGCCAAAGAACATCATCACCATCAAGATGACAGTGACAAACTCTCCACTGTCCTCGTAGTCAAACGTCGAGAAGCCCGTCGACGTGATTGCCGACAACGTGTCGAATGCGCCATAGATGATGCGATCGGTGTGGTTGTCAAGAAACCCGCGATAGGCCATGTAGGCAAAGATGCCTATTGTGGTGATCAATGTGGTCATGCAATACCATCGCAGGGTGTTGTTGTTGAGCAGGCGCTTGAAGTTGCCACGGCCCACGGCAGCGATGAGCGAGAAGCTGATACCGCCAATGAACATGAAGATGATCACCACGATAAACACATAACTCGATTGCCAGTAGTCAAGGCCGATGTTCTTGGTCGAGTAGCCGCCAGTTGAGGTCGTCGTCAAGGCGTGGCACACGGCGTCGAACCAATTCATCGGGCCTGCATACAACAGTACTGTGAGCAGTGCGGTGAGGCCAATATAGATGACCCACAGGTCCTTGGCCGTCTGACTCACGCGCGGACGCAGTCGCTCGTGTGTGATGCCGGTCACCTCGGCATTAAACAGGGCAATGCCGCCTTTCTTGTTGAGCATGGGGATGACGGCAAGCGTGAACAGGATGATACCCATGCCGCCAATCCATTGCGTCATTGCGCGCCAGAATAGCACGCCATGGGGGATCTCTTCGACATATCTAATCACACTTGACCCTGTTGTCGTGAAGCCGGCCATGGTCTCAAAGAAGGCGTCTGTCACGTTGTCAAAGGTGTTGCTGAACAGGTAGGGCAGCATGCCAAACACCGAGAAGAACACCCAGATGATGGCCGTCAGCATCAAACCCTCGCGCTTGTGCATCGATGTGCTGCGGGGATGGATGCCAAACGCCATCATTGCTCCGGCACCTCCTGTGATGGCGACACTGTAGAGGAACGCGCGCAGCGACGTGGCCTCGTCAAACCACCATGACACGGCGAGAGGCAACAGCATGAAGGCTGCCTCGATGAGCAGCAGCAGGCCTTGGGTGCGCAAGACGATGGCAAAGTTGATATTCTGGTTGGATCGCTTGTGCATCACGAGAAATATTTATCGAGTTTGTGGATCGCTCCTTGCAGGCAGAAGACCACAACGTGGTCGCCAGCCTGGATGCGGGTGTTGCCGTTCACCAGCTGTCCCTTGCCGTCACGCACGAGTCCGGCGATGGTGAAGTCGCGGCTCAGTTTCAGGTCCTTGACATCGGCGCGGGTGACGCGGTCACCCTCCTCAACGATGATCTCGGCCACCTCGGCATCGGCAAGTGCCAGGCAACGGGCGTTGTCCTCGTCGGCATCGATCATGATCTGGTAGATGCGGCTCGAGGCCAGCAGCTTCTTGTTGACGATGGTGCCGATGTTCAGAGCCTCGGCCTCATAGATGAACTGGATGTCCTCGACCTGGGCAATGGTCTTGAGCACACCGTTGGTTTTGGCTATCATGCAGGACATCATGTTGACCGCACTGTTCTCGCCCAGCGAGATGAACGCGTCATAGTAGCTCACGCTCTCTTCCTCGTTCAATTCCGTGTCGCGGAAGTCGCCTTGCACCAGCTTGCAGTTGGGGTAGCGTTGCGCCAGCTCGTCACAACGGTCCTCGTCGTTTTCGATAATCTTGATGTCAACCGACTTGCCCAGCTTCTTGATGAGTTGCTCGGCAATGTCATTGCCACCCACAATGAGCACGTTGTCGACAGGGGTCTGCACTTTTCCGCAGGCCTCGCGCACCTCGTCGATGTGGTCGCGTGTGGTGGCAATGTAAACGATGTCATTCTCCAGCACTCGGTCATCGCCACGAGGGATAATGATCTCGCGGTTGCGCTTGATGGCCGACACATGCAGGTAGTGGCTGATGTTTGCCACGTCCTTGAGCATCTGGTTGACGATGAGCGCGTTGGAGCGTATCTTCACGCCCACGACGATGAGCTCGCCGTCAAAGAGCTCAAACCAGTTGCGTGCCCAAGTCCTCTTGAGCGCACTGGCAATCTCCTTGGCAGCAAGCATCTCGGGATAGATGAGGTGGTCGATGCCCAGTTGGGTGAAGTGGGCACGCCACTTGGTGCTGAAGTATTCATCATTGTCGATGCGTGCCACGGTTTTTTTAGCCCCCAAGCGTTTGGCCATCGAGCAGGCCAGTATGTTGCGGGACTCACTCTTGGTTACAGCGATAAAGAGGTCGCATGCGCCTGTCTTGATGGCGTTCAAGTCGCTGAAGGAGATGGCACTGCCCTGATGTGTGAGCAAGTTGTAGTTCTCTAATGGCTCCAGCTTCTTGTTGTCAACGTCCATGACGATGATGTCCTGCTCCTCGTCGCTCAGCATCTTGGCCAGATGTGTCCCGACTTCTCCTGCACCTGCTATAACGATTCTCATTGTGCTTGTTGATTAATTAGGGGTTTTCTCATTCTTGGGAGGTAACATGGCCATAATGGTGTCCTCTACCGACTGGGCATCCATGCCACATTGTTGATGCAATTGGGCCACGGTGCCCTGGTGGACAAACTCGTCCTGCACTCCCAGCATCTTGAGCCGAGTGTGGCGGTTGTGCTTTGTCAACCACTCGGCGACCGCCGAACCCAAACCGCCCACCACGGTGCCGTCCTCGATGGTGATCAAGCTATGGTATCGTGTGGTGGCCTGTTCCAGGATTTCCTCGTCGATGGGCTTGAGGTAGATCATGTCGTAGTGGCCCACCTTGATGCCCCGCTGGGCCAGTCGGTTCACCACCTCAATCACCTCGTTACCGATGTGGCCGATGCTCAGCACGGCCACGCCCTCGCCCTGGCTCAAGCACCGTCCACGGCCCACGGGCAACTCTTGCATCTCGTTGCGCCACTCGGCAAGGACACCCTTGCCGCGCGGATAGCGGATGGCAAACGGTCCCATGCCGTCGAGCTGAGCCGTGAACATGAGGTTGCGCAGGTCATGCTCGTTGATGGGCGATGCCACGGTCATGCCCGGGATGCATCGCAAGTAGGCCAGGTCAAACAAGCCGTGGTGCGTCACGCCGTCCTCGCCCACGATGCCGCCACGGTCGATGCAGAAGGTGACAGGCAGGCCCTGTATGGCCACATCATGGATGATGGAGTCATAGCCACGCTGCAGGAAGGTGCTGTAGATGGCGCAGTAGGGGTGCATGCCATCCTTGGCCAGACCGCCGGCAAAGGTCACTGCATGACCCTCGCTGATGCCCACGTCAAAGGCGCGGCGCGGCATGGCCTCGAGCATCATCGACATCGAGGTGCCACTGGGCATGGCTGCGGTGATGCCCACGATCTTTTCGTTCTTTTCGGCCAGCTCGACCAGTGTCTTGCCAAACACGTCTTGATACTTGATGGGGCCGCTCTTGCCCCCCTTGGCGCGCTCGCCCGTCTGTTCGTCAAACTTGCCTGGCGCATGCCAGGTGGCGGGGTCGGCCTCGGCGGGGGCAAAGCCCTTACCCTTGACGGTGCGCACGTGCACCAGTTTGGGGCCGGTCATGTCCTTGATCTCGTTGAAGACCTTGACCAAGCGTTTCACGTCATGCCCGTCAAACAGGCCAAAGTAACGGATGTTCAAGCCCTCAAAGATGTTCTGTTGACCCGAGAACAATGACTTGAGCGCATTGCTGAAGCGCATGATCAGTCCCTTGCGGTTGTCGTTAATGACATTGTGGCGTCGCAGGAACTGGTAGATCTTGTAGCGCACCGTGTTGTAGCGGTGCGATGTGCTCAAGTCGCTCATGTAGTTGCTCAATGCGCCCACATTGGCGTCGATGGCCATGTCGTTGTCATTGAGCACGATAATCAGATTGTTGGGGTTGGTTGTCGCATTGTTGATGCCCTCAAATGCCAAGCCGCCGCTGATGCTTGCGTCACCAATCACGGCGACCACTTTGCGGTTCTCATTGTGCTGCAGTTCGGCGGCTATTGCCATACCCAGTGCCGCCGAGATGGAATTGGAGGCATGGCCCGCGGTGAAGGTGTCATATTCACTCTCGGCGGGATTGGGGAATCCGCTCAGGCCATTCAACTTGCGGTTGTCGTCAAACTGGTCGCGGCGACCTGTCAGGATCTTGTGGGCATAGGCCTGATGGCCCACGTCCCACACCAGGCGGTCGTCGGGTGTGTTGAACACATAGTGCAGTGCCACCACAATCTCGACTGCTCCCATGCTGGAAGCAAAGTGACCGGGATTGCTCGACAGCTCATGGATCATGAAGTGTCGCAGTTCCTCGCACACCTGTGGCAACTCATCGATAGAGAGCTTCCTCAAGTCGGCAGGACTGTCAATCTGGGCCAGCAGTGGACAATGCTGTTGTATGTAGGAGTTCTTTGTCATGGGGTTCAGTCTTTTTTTCTCACATATTTCTTGTAGAGAGGGACAAAGACAATAATTCCCGATGCCACAATGGTGAAGATGACCATGAAGTCGATGCGTGCCGCCCGAGTGAGCAGCAGCCAGCACAATGCCACCCACAGCAGCAGAATGCATGTGAATCGGATGAGGTTACCTGTTGTCATGTCGTTACATGTGATTATTGTCTAACCTGCAAAATTAGTCAATATTTCCCAATTAACACCCAATAATCATCAAAACTTCAGGGCAACCGCAACAAAATTAACATTAACATTCACTCATTGGCTGTCAGCATGAGTATTTGACGCCTGGAGGGCGGCGCCCTGAGTAACCGCCAGTAAATCAGACTGCCGAGCGCGAGCGAGGGAGCCTGATTCATTGGCGGTGATGGTAATGCATAAGCAGTCGCTGGAGGCGACCCCACGAGCCAAGAGACGAAATGTGGTCGCCTCCAGCGACATGGATTGACTCAGTCTATCCCCGGGGTGATGCAAACCACTTCGCTACTGCTCAGCGGTTTGCACTACCCCGGGTTACTCAAAGGCCACCCTCCAGATGTTCCACAACAAATCTTTGGTGCGGTTGCCCTGCCAAAACTTAAAAAATGAAGAAGTTTCTTTCCTGCCCATTCTTAAGAAGTAGACAAGAAAGACAAGCACTAAGTTTGACTTTGACTGTGCAAACATAGCGCTTGTCTTTCTTGTGTTTAAACTGAGTGTTACGGTAGAGGTCAATTGCTGAGGATGGCATCGATGACGATGTTGATGTCTGCGACGGTTACTTCGCTGTCACCATTCACATCATAGATGATAAGGTTGGAGGTATAGGTGCTGTTAATAATCACATCAACAAGACTATTCACATCACTGATGGTCACTTCACCATCACCGTTAACGTCAAAGTGGTCGTTTACATCGATCCCGATAATAGTATTGAATCGGCCCCATTCTTCGTCATTCCTATAGGCATCAACCGACTTTTTCGGCACATAAAGCGGCACCCGATGATAGATCACATAATCGGTCTCGTACCATTCATCAATGGGATTATCAATCACATGGCTCGCAAAGGTATCACTAGCTTTAGGCGGAATTTTTGCTAAACATGTGATACTCTGCAGATCGACGTCTCCATCTATGAGTGTACCATAATCATTATATCTACTTTGAGAACCCGTATAAAATGCAAGACTGCCAATGGTTTTTACCGACTCTCCAATGACAATAGTCTTGATTGGAGAAACGTTGAATAAATCAGTGTATTCATTATAATCCCTATCATAATAAAAAGCTTCAGCACCAATGTATAGTACTGAGTTGGGAATAACCAAGTTCGTAAAAGGGGGCTCGATCTCAGAATCATAAGAATCGTAGTAGAAGGTATATGAGGCAATGCCGACGGTTCCGTCTTTAATAACGCAATCCCCTGGCACATCATTCTTGCAATCAACGACCCAATTCCCGGCATAAACTATTCCATGTTGATCCTCATATATTTTTGAGTCGCAAAAAGCCCCCATACCAATTTCTGTAACTGTCGGCGGAATGTCTACACTGGCCAGTTCAGAACATCCGTAGAAAGCACCTGAGCCGATAGTGGTGAGAGAGTTGGGCAATGTGATTTCCGTCAGACTGCTACAGTTCACGAACGCATTCTCACCGATGGTGGTTACCGAGTTACCGAGTTCCACGTTCGTCAGATACTTGCAGCCACTGAATGCTGCTTTACCGATGGCAATAACTGTGTTGGGTATGACAGTGCTTTTGCAACCTGCCAGCAAAGTATTACTAGCCGTTTCTATGATGGCATTACAATTGTCACGGGAATCGTATATCGGATTACCGCTTGCCACTGTGATGTGCGTTAGGCCGTCACAATCACTAAAAATATTGGTTTGAAGATGACCATTATAAATACCAATACTAGTGACGGTACTGGGAATGCTAATGCCTGTAATGTTATGTGACTCATACTTAAAAGCTGAAGCACTGATTCCAGTAACGGTGTATGTATTGTCTTCGTAGGTGACAGTTGGCGGAATAACAATGTCTCCACTTTTACGAACTGAGGAAACATATACACTGTTGTCTCCTTTGGTTGAATAGTAGATTCTGTCAACGTCAAAATTTAAGGCTTTTGCGTATGTCGGTAAACACAGGACTGTGAAAAGGAGCAAAGTCACTTGAAAGCAAGAGCGCTGTTTGGTCTTGATTTTCATAAGCATGAGTTTGTTTTAATAAGCCACTTGCTGGCCTCCAGTGCAAGGGCGGTGTCGGTATAAAAAAGAAAGCGAGAGGCTTTATTTCGTGCCCGTCCCGCTAACAAAGGCCTTCGCATGCCCATACCGCCAAAGACGAGCAACCGATAGACCTCACGCCGATATGTAAAGCCACCCCAAGCCGCCCGCTGGCGGCGTGAGGATGGTGCATTTACACACCTGTGAGCATCTTTTGTTGCCTTGTCCCTGTGGCAGTATTGAAGTTGCGAAGTTCTTGTTAGCCAAAGAACAAAGCGTGTCAATAAACGCTTTCTTGTTATCCTAATTTCATCATTGCGTGTTAAATTGTCGCCGCTGCGACACTCCGCAATGAATTGTTGCAAAGCTAATAAAAATCTCTTAATTGAGAATGAAAAAAGGACAAGAAAGTCTCAATAAATGGTTAATCAATCATAGTCTTTCTTGTCCTTCTTCCTAACTGAGTTGTCGTCAGAACTGGCGGGCTGCGGTGAGCATGACCTCACTCAGCGTGGGGTGGCCGTGGATGCTGCGGGCCAGCAAATCGACGGTGGCGCCGGCATTCATGGCGGTGACCACTTCCTGGATGAGGTCGGCAGCATGTGCTCCGCAGATGTGGCAGCCCACAATCTGGCGATTGGTGTTATCCACAATCATCTTGATCAGGCCGTCGGTCTCGTTCATGGCGACAGCCTTGCCGTTGCTGCGGAAGAAAGCCTTCTTCACGGTCACGTCCATTTCGCGCTCGGCACACTGTTCCTCGGTGAGGCCCACCATGGCCAGCTCGGGCACGGTGAACACGGCACTGGGCACTATGTCGAGCTTGATGTCATCGGCCTTGCCCATGATGGCATGCAGGGCACGCTGTCCCTGGGCACTGGCGGCGTGGGCAAGCATCATGCGACCGTTCACGTCACCGATGGCATAGACGCCCGGCACGTTGGTCATCATGTTGTCGTCCACCTCGATGCCGCGGCGGCCCACGGTAACTCCCAGCGCGTCAAGTCCCTGTGGCAACACGGGTTGACGGCCTACCGACATGAGCACCTTCTCGGCTGTCACGCTTTGGGGCTTGCCCTTGAGCTCATAGGAGACGGTGTATCCGTTCTCGCCCTGAGTGATGCCATTGACGGCGGCGCTGGTGATGATCTTGATGCCACGCTTGCTCAGGACGGTCTTCAATCGCTTGGCCACGTCCTTGTCAAACGGCGGCAGGATTTCCTTGCAATACTCGATGACGGTCACCTCGACGCCAAACGTGCTGAACACGGCGGCAAACTCCATGCCGATGACGCCGCCGCCCACAATGCACAGGCTCTTGGGCAGCGTTTCCATCGCCAGGATGTCGTCGCTGGTCATGGCCAGGTCGGCACCCTCGATGGGCAGGCCGCGTGGGGCCGATCCGGTGGCGATGATGATGTTCTTGGCACTATACTCCTCACCATTAACGACAACAGTGTTGGCGTCCTTGAGCACGGCCTCACCCTTGATGGCGGTGATGCCGGGAGCGCCCATGAGCATCTCGACACCCTCGCGCAACTGCTTGACGACAGCCTCCTTGCGTTCAAACACGGGAGCGTAGTCAAATGCCAGTTCGCCAGTCTTCATGCCCCAGACCTCGGATTCGCGCATCAGGTTGACGACCTCGGCGTTGCGGCACAGGGCCTTGGTGGGAATGCAGCCGCGGTTCAGGCAAGTGCCTCCCATCTGGTCGCGCTCAACGATAGCGACGGTCAAGCCATGGGCTGCAGCGTCGGCAGCGGTCTCATATCCGCCAGGGCCGGCACCTATTATAATAATGTCAAACATAATGATTCCTAATGAATGATGTCAATATTAAATTTTTTAACAAACTCTCACGCTAAGTTGCAAAGCCGCTAAGGAATAATAAAAATAAAACTTAGCGTCTTAGCGACTTAGCGTGAGTAGTTTCAGTAGTCGGAGATTACTGGTTGTCGGCAACAAGCTCGCGCCAGGTCACGATGGGATGCAAGGCGGCCTGGGTGTCGTCAAGACGACGCACGGGTGTGTTGTGCGGAGCGGTTTTCACCATCTCGGGATCATCCTTGGCCTCCTGGGCAATCACGCGCATGATGCGGATGAACTCGTCCAGGGTCTGCTTGCTCTCGTTCTCGGTGGGCTCAACCATGAGGGCCTCGTGGAACAGCAAGGGGAAGTAGATGGTGGGAGCATGGAAGCCATAGTCCAGCAGGCGCTTGGCCACGTCGAGCGTGGTCACGCCGGTTGACTTGTCCTTCAAGCCGTCATAGACAAACTCGTGCTTGCACACGCCGCCGATGGGCAGCTCATAGACATCCTTCAACGACTCCTTGATGTAGTTGGCGTTGAGCGTAGCCAGCGGGCCGACCCACTTGAGCTGGTCGCGGCCCAGGGTCAGGATATAGGCCAAGGCGCGCATCATCACGCCAAAGTTGCCCAGGTGACCGCTGATGCTGCCGATGGACTTGTCGTCGCACTCCAGCTTGAAGTAGTCATAGTCCTGCTCCTCAACTTTCACGACACGGGGGTTGGGCAACAGGTGCTCAAGGCCGGCGCGCACGCCCACGGGGCCGCTACCAGGACCGCCACCGCCGTGAGGCGTCGAGAAGGTCTTGTGCAGGTTGATGTGCATGATGTCAAAGCCGATGTCACCGGGACGCACCTTGCCCAGCATGGGGTTGAGGTTGGCGCCGTCATAGTACATCAGGCCGCCGCAGTCGTGGACCGCCTTGGCAATCTCGGCGATGTTGTGCTCAAAGATGCCTAGCGTGTTGGGGTTGGTCATCATCATGCCGGCAACGGTGTCGTCGAGCAGGGGGCGCAGGTCGTCCACGTCGACGGTGCCATCGGGACGGCTCTTCACCGTCACCACATCCAGGCCGCACACCGCCGAGCTGGCGGGATTGGTGCCGTGGGCACTGTCGGGGATGATCACTTTGGTGCGCTTCATGTCACCACGCTCCATGTGATAGCCGCGCATGATCATCAGACCGGTCAACTCACCATGAGCACCGGCATAGGGGTTCAAGGTGAACTCGCTCAGGCCCGAAATCTCGGCGAGGCTGGTCTGCAGGAAGTAATAGACGGCCAGTGCGCCCTGGGCGGTTTCGGGGTTCTGCAGCGGGTGCAGACCCGTGAACTCGCGGTGAGCAGCGATCTCCTCGTTGATCTTGGGATTATACTTCATGGTGCACGATCCCAGGGGATAGAAACCTGTGTCCACACCAAAGTTGTTGTTGCTCATGTTGGTGTAGTGGCGCACAACGCTCAGCTCATCCACCTCGGGCAGCAGAGGTGCGTTCTCGCGCATCAACTCCTTGGGCAGATCGCTCATCTTGTACTCGTCACACCTGTTCTCGGGCAGGGAATAACCCTGACGGCCATTCTGGGACAACTCAAATATGAGTTTACCGTAAAAAGTGTTATTCATAATGTTTACTTGCCCTCCTTTTCTTCGTTAAAGGTTACACATGCGTCCACAAGGTCATCGCAGTCCTCACGGCTGTAGGTCTCGGTCACGGCGAGCAGCAATGTGTCGTCGGCGATCTTGAGACCGCACTGCAGGTATTCCTCGCCACAATACTGCTGCAACTCGTCGATATTGAGTTTGGTCTTCACAGCAAACTCGTTGAGGAACGGCTTGCCGGGATAGGCCATCTCAAACAGACCCGTCTTCACCAGGCTGTCGGCCAGATAGTGAGCGTTGCTGTAGCTGATCTCGTTAACCTCTTTCAGACCCTTGGCACCCATCAGACCCATGTAGATGGTCACATACAGGGCCATCAGGCTCTGGTTGGAGCAGATGTTGCTCGTAGCCTTCTCGCGGCGGATGTGCTGCTCACGAGCTTGCAGGGTGAGCACAAATGCACGCTTGCCGTCGGCATCCTTGGTGGCACCAACGATGCGACCCGGCATCTTGCGGATCAGCTTCTTGGTCGTGCACAGGAAGCCCACATAGGGACCTCCATAGTTCAAGGGAATGCCCAGGCTCTGGCCGTCGCCCACAGCGATGTCGGCACCCCACTCGGCGGGAGTCTTGACAACGCTCAGTGCGGTGGCAACACAGTGCATGATCAACAATGCCTTGTGCTCGTGGCACAGGTCGGCAACGCCGGTGTAGTCCTCAAGGATGCCGTAGAAGTTGGGCGTGGCGACGATAACACCTGCCACATCATCCTTCTCTAGCTCGGTCTTGAGGCACTTGTGGCACATCACACCGTCAACGGCAGGAACCATGTCGATCTGCACACCATGGAACTTGGCATAGGTCTTAACCACCCGCAGCACATAGGGGGAGATGGTCTCGCTCACCAGCACGCGGTTGCGCTTCTTGGCATTGGCGACTGCCATCATCATGGCCTCGGCAGTGGCCGTGGTGCCGTCATACATCGAGGCGTTAGACACCTCCATGCCGGTCAACTCGGCCATCATGCTCTGGTACTCAAAGATGTACATCAACGTGCCTTGCGAGATCTCGGCCTGATAGGGAGTATAGGCCGTGAGGAACTCGCTGCGCTTGATGATGTCCTGAACCACAGCAGGGCTGTAGTGGTCATAGTAGCCTGCTCCCAGGAAGGTGCGCATGGTGATGTTGCCCATCCCCAGATCGTCAAAGAAACGGCGCACTTCAATCTCGCTCATCGACTCGGGCAACTCATACTCCTTCTTGAGCTGGAGCTCTTGAGGCACGTCCTGATAGAGGTCATCTATCGACTTGACGCCTGCCGTCTTGAGCATGGCCTGCAACTCGTCGTCGGTGTGCGGAAAAAACTTATAACTCATTATTATCTTTTGTTTTCTGTTCTCGGTTTTGATGTTTCGTTGATTACTCGCCGATCATGGCCTTGTAGGCAGCTGCGTCCATCAGGCTCTCGAGCTCGCTCTTGTCGCTGAGCTCGACCTTGATGATCCAGTTCTCAAAGGCATCCTTGTTGATCAGGCCGGGCTCGTCCTCGAGGGCCTCGTTGACCTCGACAACAGTGCCGCTGACGGGTGACATCAGGTCGCTGGCAGCCTTCACGCTCTCGACAGCGCCAAAGTCCTCACCTGCGGTTACCTCGTCGTCAACCTCGGGCATGTCCACATAGACCACGTTGCCCAGCTCATGCTGTGCATAGTCGGTGATGCCGATGAAACCAAAGTCGCCTTCTACCTTTACATACTCATGTGACTCGCTGTAATAGAGTCCGTCGATAACTTTACTCATTGTTTTATAAGGAATTAATTAGTTAATATTTTGTTCGTTGATAATTATATGCGGGATTGTTCTTTGTGCCTCTTGCCGTTACTTCTTGTAATTGGGCGTGTAGAAGCGTTTCTTGACCACAGTTGCGGGGAACACTTTCTTGCGGATGCGCACGTTCAATGTGTTGCCCAGGGCTCCTACTGCACGGTCAACCAGTGCGAATGCAACGCTCTTGTCGAGCGTGATGCTGTGATAGCCGGTGGTGATGTAGCCCACGACGTTCTCGCCGTCGAGCACCTCATAGCCGTGGCGGGGAATAGCCTTGCCCTCAAGCTCGAGGCCCACAAGCTTCTTGGGTGTGCCCTCGGCCTTTTGCTGGGCGCAGGCATCGCGGCCGATGAAGCCGCCCTCCTTGTCAAGTTTCACAAACATGCCAAAGGTGGCAGCGATGGGCGAAATCTCGGCAGTCAGCTCGTCGCCATACAGGGGCAGACCTGCCTCAAAGCGCAGGGTGTCGCGGCATCCCAGGCCACAAGCCTGCACGCCGGCTTCCATAAGCTTGTCCCACATCTTGCAGATGATGGCGGGATCGGCATATACCTCAAAGCCGTCCTCGCCGGTGTAACCGGTGCGGCTCACGATGATGGTCTTGCCCTCGTACTCCAGTTTCTTGAACGTGTAGAACGTCAAGTCGGTGGTGTCGATACCCAGCACAGTGCCCATGGTCTTCTCGGCCTCGGGACCCTGCACGGCGATCTGGCCATACTGCTCGCTCTGGTGATCGATCTTCACGTCAAAATTCTTGGCCTGCTCCATGATCCAAGCCACATCCTTGTCGATGTTGGCGGCATTGATCACGAGGAAGTAGTCGTTGTCGTCCACACGATATACCAGCAGGTCATCTACAGTGCCACCATCGGGGTACAGCATCATGCCGTACAGGATCTGGCCGGCCTTGATGGCATTGATGTCGTTGGTGAAAATATAGTTAGTGAACTTGGCGGCATCGGGACCGGTGATTTCCACCTCGCCCATGTGCGACACGTCAAATACACCCACCTTGTGTCGAACAGCGTTGTGCTCGGTGGTGATGTCTACATACTGGATGGGCATGTCATATCCTGCAAAGGGAGACATGAGAGCGCCTTGCGCCACGTGCCTGTCATGCAGACAGGTAACTTTGATTTCTTCAGTCACGGTTCTAATGGTTTTTAATTGGTTAAAAGAGTTATTAATTGTCTGTTGGTTAAATTCAATATCCATTGGCTGGTGTCACAGCCTGCAAGAGCATTTGTCAAGTCGTCGGCAGTGAGCCTCACTCCTTGCAGCCGCTCGAGTAGCACCAGGCGCGCATCTCGGCACAACGGCAAGAAGTCCCCAGTCAAGTGCAGGTCGTGAATGACGCCATGCTTGAGCTCCATGTCGACGTGGATGCTGCCCACGCCATCGATCCTGCCACCACGGGAAATCTCGCATCGGGGATCGTTGCCCCACAGGAACGCGGGCTCCAGATAGGGTAGGGTGAGGCGCTCAATCTCGGCCACATCATCGTCAGTGAGCTTGATCTCGCCATCGCACAGGGTCTCGCGCTCGTGGCGCTTGAAGCTCTCGATGTCCATCGACAGGTGCTCACTCAAGGTGGTGATGTGGCTGCGCACCGATTCCACGCCCTTGCTGGTCAACTTCTCGCGTGAGGGGGTGATGGCGTTGAGCATGTGCTCCATGTTGGTGTCATAGAGCATCGTGCCATGAACGATGCTGCGGCCCGGAATGTGATAGAAGGCATTGCCGCTCACCTTGCGCCCATCGATGAGCACGTCGTTGCGGTCGCTGACAGTGGCATTCAATCCCAGCCCGCGCAACATTGCGGCAACAGCGCTGGTGTAGGCACTGAAGGTCGACTGCACCTCGTCGCTGCGGGTGATGTAGCTCATCATGATGTTGTCCCTGTCGGCGTATACACAACCGCCACCGCTGCGACGGCGATAAAAGGCAATGCCGTTTTCACGGCAGTACTCCACATTCACCTCGCTCGCTATCAACTGGTTGCGCCCGAAAATGACCGTCGGGTCCACCTGCCACATGAAGAAGATGTCATCTTCTCCAAGGATGTGTGCAGCATGCTCCTCCATCGCCAAATAGAAGGGGAGAATGCGCGTCGCGTTGTCAGGCAGACTCAGGTATTTCATTTCATGTTCTAATTCTTCTTGCAAAAGTAAGCCAAATTCCCCACATTTTAAAATAATAAATAATAATATTTATTAAAACCTCGCTTTTGGGCACATCGGGGAACAAAGGGGGGGGCAAGCCGCCCGGTAGCGACTGCCCCCCCCTGTTGAACTCTCGAATGGGATTGTTGTCAATAGCACTTGATGCGGTACATGAAGCCGAGCTCCACGCGGTTGGTGTTATAATCGGCCAGTCCGCAGGCTTTGTTGAAGTCATACTTGTGTCCCAGATAGGCGAGGAACACCCTGAAGTCCAGTTTCTTGGGCATGGGCCAGTACTCCAGGCTGCCCAGGTAGCCGATGGACTTGCGGTAGTTGTGCAAGTCCTCGATCTTGGCGATGCTGGTGGTCTCGTAGGTGCCCTTGAGCATCAGGTTCCACTTGGGGGCGAACTGCCAGTTCATCTTGGCGATGAAGGTGTGGCTGTGCACTTTGCCCAGATGAGTCGAGCCCGTTGCAATCATGTGCTGCAGGTCACTGGTGGCATAGTGCAGGCGGTCCACATCGTCCCACTCGCCAAAGTAGTCAAAGTATAACTGATAGTTGCTCAGGTTGAGCCGCTGGCCCAGGGTGATCATGCGGCTGTACTTGTGCTTGGCCTGGGTCTGCAGTCCCCAAGCCCAACGGGTCTGCAGCTGGTCGTGCAGGAAACTGCCGTTCCAGTTCAGGATGTAGGTGAATGGGGCGCGGCTGCGGCTCAGTTTCTCGGGCTTCTGCAGGTCGTCGGTGACAATCTGCGGGTCATGTCCCAGGTCCTCGGTGAAGGAACCGTTGTAGCTGTTGGTGATCTGAGCGGCGATTTCTTGAGTGGGGATGGGGCGATAGCTCACCATAGCACCGGCCATGAAGATGTCCATCATGTCGATGAGGTCGCTATAGCGGTAGATTTCCATCGGGTTCTGGTCATACTCAAAGCCGCCCCAAATCTGGCACAGCTTACCGGCAGCGATGTCCACCTTGCTGCTGGGGCGATAGCCCACCATCATGATGTCGGTAGCCTTGGCAAAACGGTCCAGGCCCTTGGCGTCCTGGCTGCTGTTCAGGCGGTGACGAATGCGGTAAAAGACCTTGGGCGTGATGTCACCCTTGATGTCGAGGCGCAGGTCACGGCACACAAACTTGCTATCCCACTCGCCATGGTTGGCGTCATCGGCAACAAAGCTCGAGGCGATGTTGATGTGGAAGTTGAAGGCATCGGTCTTCTTCTCGAGGTTGAAGATGCGTTGGGCCAGCGACTCGGTGTCGTCGTTGTCATCGCCACCCATGCGTGTGTTGTTGCCCTGAGCCATGGCGGCCATGCCTATCAATGTGCAGGCAAGGGCAAGCAGTAGTGATTTTCTTGTCATTGGTTTTCGTGATATGGTTTTAAAAATTGGCTGCAAAATTACATAAATCTACACTATTGGCAAAGAATTTTTAGGATTTACTGCCTGTGGCTTGCTCGTTAGCTCAAATTGATGTAACTTTGCATTTTGGTCAATAGTGACTGCAAGGGAAATCTTTTTATATGGGAAATTCGATTTTAGCGATAGTTGTGCCTTGCTACAATGAGCAAGAAGTGTTGCCGCATTCCAGCCAGCAACTTAATGCGCTGCTCGATGGCATGATACACGATGGTCTGGTGTCGCGGGACAGCTACATCCTGTATGTCAACGATGGGTCACGCGACGCTACATGGTCGCTTATCGAGGGCTACTGCAAGGCTGCCGCTCACGTCCGTGGCTTGAAGCTTGCCGGTAACGTGGGTCACCAGAATGCCTTGATGGCAGGCTTGATGACAACTCTCGATGATGCCGACGTTACCATCTCGATCGATGCCGACCTGCAGGACGACATCAATGCCATACCCGAAATGGTGAGGAAATTTGATGCCGGCTGCGATATCGTCTATGGCGTGCGCCGCAAGCGTGACACCGACTCGCTGTTCAAGCGCACCACGGCCCAGGGCTTTTATCGGTTCATGAGTGCGATGGGCGTGAAGTCGGTTTACAATCATGCCGACTTCAGGCTGATGAGCCGTCGTGCCGTCGAGGCCTTGAGCCAGTATCAGGAGCGCAACTTGTTCCTGCGGGGACTGGTGCCGCTGCTGGGCTATTCCACCGATACCGTCTACTATGACCGCCTCGAGCGTCAGGCTGGCGTGAGCAAGTATCCGTTGAGCAAGATGCTTTCCTTTGCCATCGATGGCATCACCTCATTCAGCGTGAAGCCCTTGCGTCTCATCTTCGATCTGGGAATGCTGTTCCTGCTCATCAGCCTGGCCATTCTCATCTATGTCATTGTTTCGCTTGTGCAGGGCAATGGCGTTCAGGGTTGGGCCTCGTTGATGCTCTCCATCTGGTTTGTGGGCGGGTGTGTGCTCATCTGTTTGAGCATTATCGCCGCCTATATTGGCCGCATCTACACCGAGGAGAAACAGCGTCCCCGCTACAATATTGAGAAATATATCAAGTGAATCATGTCAACCGATAATAACGAAATCAAAAGTCAGTGCCCTGTCGTGCCCAGTGTCGGCGACATCAGCCTTTTCATGACCGATGTTGACGGGACGCTTACCGATGGTGGCATGTACTATGGCACCGATGGCACCGAGTTCAAGAAATTCAATACCCGCGATGGCATGGGGTTGCAGCTGCTGCAACGGCAAGGTGTCAAGGTGGGCATCGTCACCAGCGAGGACACTCCCATCAACGTGAACCGAGCCCGCAAGCTCAAGCTTGACTACTTGCGACAGAGTGCCCGTGATGGCGGCAAGCTGGCTGCCGTCAAGGAGATTTGTGACGAGTTGAACATCTCGCTGCAACAGGTCGCCTACATTGGCGACGATGTGAATTGCTATGATTTGCTTGCTGCGGTTGGCTGGGCCGCTTGCCCTGCCGATGCCTGCCAAAAGGTGAAATCCATCAAGGGAATCCACATCCTTGACCGCCGTGGCGGCGATGCCTGTGTGCGAGAGTGGATTGACCAGATCTTGTCGAGACAATGAGCGCAGGCAACGACGACCGGACATTGAAAGAGAAAACTGCTCAAGGCCTCTTTTGGGGATTCATGAGCAGTGGAGGGACTCAGTTGCTCAATCTGGTCATCGGCATTTTTCTGGCCAGGTTGCTTTCACCCGAGGAATATGGCATCGTGGGCATGCTGGCAATCTTCTCGATCATTGCCACCAATCTGCAAGACAGCGGCTTTGGCGTGGCGTTGATCAACATTAAGGATATCAAGCACAATGACTACAACTCTGTCTTCTGGTTCAACATCGGTGTGAGCGTCACGCTCTACCTGCTGTTGTTCTTGTGTGCCCCGCTCATTGCCGACTTTTTCCATCAACCTCGTTTGACCAGTCTGTCACGATTTGTCTTTTTAGGTTTTGTGTTCTCGGCATTGGGCATCACTTCCAACGCGGTGCTCACGCGCAATCTCATGGTCAAGCAGAAGACCATCATCACGTTGCTTGCCCTATTGATTTCGGGTATTGTGGGTGTGACGATGGCCTTCAATGGATTTTCCTATTGGAGCCTGGCGACCCAACAAGTTCTGTATAATGCGATCATCTGTGTGGGGCGTTTCTTCTATGCACGGTGGTGGCCCACCCTGCATGTTGATTTCTCACCCGTGAAGCAGATGTTTTCGTTTAGTTACAAGGTGTTGATAACCACAGTGATGTGGACAATCAGCAACAATGTGTTGACGGTGATCTTTGGCAAGCTTTTTCCTGTGGCAATGGTGGGAAATTTCACTCAGGCCAACAAGTGGAGCAACATGGCTCACTGGACGGTTTCGGGCACTGTGTCTCAGGTGGCCCAGCCTGTGCTCGCGCGCATCAGCGATGACCCCGAACGGCAGTGTCGTGTGTTTGGCAAGATGCTGCGTTTCACGGCTTTCATGTCCTTCCCTGCCATGTTGGGATTGGCACTGGTGGCGCCCCAACTCATTACCGTGACCATTGGCACCAAATGGCAGGACAGTATACCGCTATTGCAGATTTTGTGCTTCAGTGGCGCCTTCATTCCGTTCTACACGGTCTATCAGCATCTGTTCTTGAGTTTGGGCAAGTCCGATATCTACATGTGGCTCAATATTTTCCAGATTGTGATAACAATCGCTGCCGTCCTGGCTTGTCATTCCCTGGGCATGACGGTAATGGTGATTGCTTTTGCCTCGGTAGTCATCTTGTGGATGATGGCATGGCAATATTTTGCCTACAAGCTTGTGGGTTATAGTTTCGTGAGCATGCTGCGCGACCTGTTGCCATTCTTGCTGATCTCAATCGCTGTGATGGCGGTGACGCGTTATGTGACCCTCTCGATCGGCGATTTGCGCCTGCTGCTGGCGACCAGGATCCTTGTCGCGGCAATTCTTTATGTTTTGGTCATGAAATTCTCGCGGGCAACCATCTTTGCCGAGTGTGTTGATTTTATCAAGTCAAGAATGAAGAAATGAAAGATTTGGCTCCCATATTGTTGTTTGTTTACAATCGGCTGGAGCACACCAGGCGTTGTGTCAACTCCTTGCTCGCCAATTCCCTGGCAGCCGATAGCGATCTCATCGTCTATGCCGATGGCGCTCGCGATGCCGCTGCAGGTGGCCAGGTGGCAGCCGTGAGGGATTATGTGCGGTCCATTGTCGGCTTCAGGTCGGTGACCGTTGTTGAGCGCGACCAGAACTGGGGACTTGCGCGCAATGTGATCGATGGCGTTACTGCTGTGCTCGACAATTATGGACGTGTCATCGTCGTGGAGGATGACCTTGTGCTGGCACCCTATTTCCTGCAGTTCATGAACGATGCTCTCGAGGCCTACAAGGATGAGACGCGGGTGGGGCATATCCAGGCGTGCGACTTCACGGGCGACCCGTCTTTGCCCGATACCTTCCTCATCAAGTTTACCGGCAGTTGGGGATGGGGAACATGGCAACGGGCATGGCGGCTATTTAATCCCGACGGAGTGGCCCTGTTGCGGGAACTGGAGCGTCGAGGACTCACGCGGACGTTTGACTTCAACGGCAAGTATGGGTTTACACGCATGTTGCGCCACCAGATAGCGGGCAAGAACAACTCGTGGGCCATTCGCTGGAATGCGTCGTTGTTCCTGGCCGATGTCCTGTCGCTCAATGTGGGGCGCTCGCTGGTCTCCAATGAGGGCTTTGACGGCTCTGGGACTCATTGCGGCACCGATGACCTGTATGGCAGTGACTTGTGGATGCAACCACTGCCCGTGCACAAGATTAGCCCAGTAGTGGAAAATGGTGCCGCGCGACGGGCATTTGAACGGTATTATGCCCGCACCAACTCGTTTTGGGCCAAAGTGAGGCGCCGCATCCAGCGCACCATCGTCCGTGGCACTTGACTGTCAATGGTTCGCATGGTTGGTAACGATGAGCCGCATGTGTGTCATCATGAGTTAACAATGTAATGTATAACATCATCACCCGATAATGAAGGTCCTTACAATTATTGTTTCTTACAATTTTATGCCCTGGATAGATCAGTGCCTGGGCAGCATGCTGCGCTCGGAATATGATAATGATATCCTTGTCGTGGATAATGCCTCACAGGACGAGACCGTAGCGGTCATCAAGGAGCGTTATCCGATGGTCAAGTTGATCGAGAACGGTGCTAATCTGGGATTTGGCAAAGCTAACAATATCGGCATCCAATATGCAATGGATAACGGGTATGATGGGGTGTTGTTGCTCAACGAGGACGCATGGCTCGACGAAAACACTTTGGGTCGCTTGGTGGATACCGCCGAGCGCTATGCCGACTTTGGTATCGTTTCCCCGGTTCACCTTACAGGCGATGGCGAGAATCTCGAGAGAGGATTTGCCACCTATGCCGGTTTTCACTCTCAACACGATTTGCCGGCCCGGGATATCATCGAGGTCCCCTTTATCAATGCGGCGATCTGGTACATCAAACTTGATGTGCTGAGGAAAGTGGGGCTTTTTGACCGCATCTTCTATCACTATGGCGAGGACATCGATCTCACTCACCGCATGGCGTTTCACCATTTCAAGGTCGGTTTTGTGCCTGCGGTCTTTGGGTATCATGACAGGCAGTCACGCAAAATCACTCGCGCTCAATTTTTCAGGGCCGAGAGGGTCTTCCATCTCGCCGAGTACACCAATGTGAACTATCCTTTTCACAAGGCCTTTGCACTGGGTGTGCTGGCACAACTCAAGAAGTCGGTGCTCTCAATAGCACATGGCCGGCCAAAGGATTGTGTGACCTATTTTGCTCAATCTTTCAAGTTGATGTGGCAAACTCCCGATGTGCTGCAGAGTCGCCGTTTGTCTAAGCGCCCTGACTTGTCCCATTACCGATGACTGTGAGCGCCAGGGATGGCTGTGATGAAAGGCCAGTGCTTGCATGGATACAGTGATGTGAGATAATTCTTTGGCGAAATATTTGCATGCTCCGGGAATTATGGCGAAATTTGCATACGAGTTGGGATGGGAACCGACCGGAGCTCAAGGTCAACTGCCACCGCATGTTTTTGGATAACAGCAAGCACAAGACCTGTTGATGAGGTTGCTCCTCTCAATTTCAGGATTAGAATGAGTTAATCATTAATCAGTGAGCATGCCATCGGCATGCGAAACTTAAAACAGATATCAGAATTTATGAAAGGTAAGATTTTAGTGACAGGAGGAACCGGCTTCATCGGTTCACACACCACTGTCGAGCTGCAGCAAGCTGGTTATGAAGTGGTGATTATCGACAACCTGAGCAACAGTAATATTGATGTGCTCGACGGCATTGAACGCATTACTGGTGTGAGGCCGGCCTTTATCGAGGGTGACTGTACCGATAGGGCTGTCGTGCGCAAGATGTTTGAAGACCATCCAGGCATCGAGGGCATCATCAACTTTGCTGCCAGCAAGGCCGTTGGCGAGAGCATCGAGAAGCCCATCATGTACTATCGCAACAACCTTAATATTCTTCTAAACCTGTTGGAGGCGATGCCCGAATTCGGCGTCAAGGGATTTGTCTTCTCGTCATCATGCACGGTCTATGGCGAGCCCGATAAGAACCCTATCACCGAGGATGCTCCGACCAAGAAGGCCACCTCGCCCTATGGTGCCACCAAGCAGATTTGTGAGGACATTATCCACGACGTCATCCGCAGCGGTGCTCCCATCAAGGCGATCCTGTTGCGTTACTTCAACCCCATTGGCGCCCATCCCAGCGCCGAGATTGGTGAACTCCCCAATGGTGTGCCACAGAATTTGGTGCCTTATCTCACTCAGACGGCTATCGGTGTGCGCAAGGAGTTGAGCATCTTTGGCGACGATTATCCCACTCGCGACGGCTCTTGCATCCGCGACTTTATCAATGTCGTTGACCTGGCCAAGGCACACGTCAAGGCTCTGGAACGCATGCTCGAGGATAAGAGTGATGAGCCTCTTGAGATCTTCAACATCGGCACGGGTAATGGTGCCTCGGTACTGGAGCTGCTTCACTCCTTTGAACGTGCCACAGGCGTGAAAGTGCCTCACAAGATTGCTCCGCGTCGTCCTGGCGACATCGTCCAGATTTGGGCCGACCCCAAGCGTGCCAATGAGGTCTTGGGATGGCATGCCGAGGTTTCACTCGACGACACCATGCTCAGTGCCTGGAACTGGCAAAAGAAATTGCGCGAGCGCGGCATCATGTGATTGCACTCTGGTGACGCGACATCACAACACAGGCGGGAACTGCATCGAGCAGCTCCCGCCTGTGTTAATCATGTGGTGGGATAACCTTTCTTGATGGTTATCAATGGTTCAGGATGTAGTTGATCAATTGGGTCACGTCCGACACATCCAGCGTTACTGCCGTGGTGTGATCGTTGAGGATGTAGCCGATGAGGGTGGTGACATCCGTCACGTCAAACGCACCGTTATATTTGGCGATATTGCCCACAACCACCAATTGACCTTCGGACTGGTTTAATGCCGACGGGCGGCTCGTGGTGGTGTTATAATCGAGCTGAACGCGATAGGAACCTGACGTGAGTGTCGTGGGCAGCGTGATGGCTCCTTCCACATCGCTACCTTGCTCGAATGTGTTCTTGGTAATATTGATGTTGCCACCCGAGGCAACACGGTCACCGCTCTCGTTGATGAGGCTGAATGACAGATTGAAGGTGTTATAGCTGGTGTTGAAGGTCACGTTCTTTGCAATGGTGTTGAGTTGATCACCCAGCACAAGCAGGTTGCTGCCGGCAGTGACCTCACTGGTGTTGAGGGTAAGGTAGGTGGGGGGATTGAGCTTGTAAACAATCTCATGGCCCGAATTGAAGTTCAGCTGGTCTCCATCGCGGTGAACCATCTTGAGCGATGTGGTCAGGTACCATCCGTCGCAGGTGCCATACCATCCCAGGTTAAAGTGGAAATAGCCGTCACTGTTATATCCGTCGCAGATGAAGGCATGACCGCCCGTTTGGTCGTTGGCTGAATAGAGGATGGGGAGTCCGGCATCCAGGTCTTCCTTCAATATGGCTTCCCACTGGGCTGTGGTGTAATTGTTTCCGCCCCAGCCCCAGTTGCTGCCCTTGGAGATGTTGGAGGCATTGGAGTAGCCAAAGCTCTTCATGGCCGAGAGCTGGTTGTAGGTGTAGGCTCCACTGCCCTCAGGGCTGTAACCCATCTGCACGGCTTGGCCGCAATAGCGGCCCAGCTTGGCCACCTCTTGAGCTTGCTCGTCGGTGTAGACGTCTTGAACGAGCTGGCTGTTGTCCCAGTCCCAGTGGCAGTAGGAATCAAGTATCAGACTATAGTCGATTGTGGTGGCAGGAAGGGCGGGCACATAGGCTCCCAGATTAGAGCAATAATATCTTGAGATGGCTGGCATGCTCGTCGGATAACACCAGTAATTCATCACTTGTGCCATCGCAGTGGCGACACAGCCCACAACACTGTATTCGCCTTGATACATCGGGCACTGCAGGTAGTAGGGCATCTCTTGTCCCCACGTTGACTTGATGAGCGGGCCAACGTCGCCAGTCGAGGCTTTGAGGGTGGGGGTCACTACCTCCAGATCGTTACCGCTGTAGGTCTGCAGGAACTCGATTTCATGTTTGTAACCGTTGAGCAGATCCTGCAGCGGGGCGGGCAGGTTGTTGAAGTCGATCCGTCCCTTGTCGCTATAGCCCAGCACTGGGGTGGCGCGGTCCTCACCTGCGATGATGATGAATCCGCCGCCGTCGATGTTGAAGGCATAGTAGTCAACCGCACCCGACACTTTGCTGGATGCTTGGGCGTGTGCCAACTTGATGTCGGCCATCGCGGGGGCCCTCAAGGTGCCCGGGCTCGAAGCGGCATGTTGTTTCAGGAAGTTGCTTGCGGTCAGGCGTGCCGCACTGGCATTGACGTTGCCTGCACTGGCTTGTATCGATATCATCGATAGGGTTGCCAGCAACCCGGAACAGATAAGTTTACAGATCTTCATAATGATGATGATGTTAAGGTAAGTGTTTATGTTATTCGGTCGATTTGATCGAAATAAAGATAGATTCACTGCAAAATTAATAATAATTTAATTGTATTTCTTATATTTTTGCTAAAAAAATAGAAAAACTTGATTTGACCCGAGCAATCGCCATGGTGAACTTAGCCGCGTTCCACATCATGTTTATGCAAGAGACGCGAGCATCATGTTGTCGATAACCGCAATTTTGGTAAAATCATCAGTAAAATAGTTAACTGAGTGCATGAAAAATGAGAGTAATTTTGCAACGTGAATTCATACCACTAATCATGATATAAAAATGAAAAGATTGTTTCTATTATTGACGATGATTGCGATGATTAACGCGCTCACCCATGCGGTTGCAGTACCAGCCAGTGAGGCTCGGTGCTTGGTGTTGTATTATTCCTATAGCGGAATAACTAAAACCTTAGCTCAGGCTATTGCCGATGATTGCAATGGCACATTGCTCGAGGTCGTTGACCATTGCAACTATCCGCGTCCCGAGAGTTCGACAACCTATAGTTATGCCAACAATGAGCGTAGCCAGATTGATGCCGGCACCTGGCCCGAGATCCATACATCGGTTGACAACTTCGACGCTTGGGATGCCATTATCATCTGTACGCCCTTGTGGAATGGCAAAATGGCCAATCCCATGCTTACTTTCCTCCACAACCATGCCGCCAAACTCGTTGGCAAGCAGGTGGCCCTTGCTGTGACCAGCTGGAGCAGCGGCATCACTAATGTGGTTAACGATGCTCACAATCAGTTGCCTGGCTGCTCCTTTGTGGGCAATCCATTGCACATCAATTACAATAATCGTGCTAATATTCCGACCATGGCAAGTGACTGGGTAAATACCCTCGAGATTGAGGTATCGGCGCAGCCTACAGGCGATTTGCGTGTAATCATCGGCGATAAAACCTACACGGCAACTCTTGCCGACAACGCAACAGCCCAGGCTTTTAAAAACCTGTTGCCCCTCACGTTGAACATGAGCGAGCTGAATGGTAATGAGAAATACAACTACTTGAGCACCAGCCTGCCGCACAATGCTTCCTGTCCCGGAACCATTAACGCAGGCGATATCATGCTCTATGGCTCATCGTGCGTGGTATTGTTCTATGAGACATTCAGCACGTCCTATTCCTACACGCGCATCGGTTCCATCGATGATCCTGCTGGCTTGGCATCGGCTCTGGGCTCTGGTGGTGCCACAGTGAGGTTTGAACTTGCCGAGGCTCCTCATGTGGTCGGCGACATCGATGGTGATAACGAGGTGTCGGTCTCTGATGTCGCAAGGCTCATCAGTGTTATCCTGAGTGGTGAGGCTCATGACGACGCCCAGATTGCGGTGCTTTGCGATATCAATGGCGACAGCGAGGTGAATGTCGCCGATGTGACGACGTTGATTAACATCATTTTAAATCGATAAAAATAACAGCTATGAAATCTTCTTTTTTATTAATCATAATGGCTTGCATGGTGTCGTTTCTCTCCATCCAGGCCAGTAATAACAATGATCAAGTTATGAACAACAATTCAAAGACCCTGGTTGCCTACTTCAGCGCAACCGGCACAACGATGGAGGCAGCGACTAAGGTCGCACGGGTGGCAAAGGCCGACCTGCATGAAATTGTTCCTGAAACACTCTACACGCCCGCCGATCTCAACTGGCACGACAAGTCCAGCCGCAGCTCTGTCGAGATGAAGGATAAATCGAGCCGACCCGCCATCGCCAGCAAGGTGGACAATATGGAGCAGTATGACACTGTTTTTGTGGGTTATCCCATCTGGTGGTATATCGCCCCAACGATCATCAACACGTTCCTCGAGCAGTATGACCTGGCAGGAAAGACAATCGTGCCTTTCTTCACCTCAGGCGGCAGTGGGGCAGGCGAGACCATGCGTTACCTCAAGCCGTCGGCACCTGGTGCCAATTGGGTTGAGCCCAAGAACCTCAACTACATGAGCGAGGCCGACATCAAAAACTGGATCGAGAATTTGAAATGATTTTGCCCCTCATTTTTGAGGTGCGGGGTGATTCTTGTGCATCCTGGCTTGCAGGGTAACTTGTTGGCTCGTTGAGAAAAAAGCACTACATTTGCACCCGAAACCATTTTTTTAAAAGTAAACGAAGATGAGAAAATTCTTTTTTGCCGTCATGGCTTCGTTCATGGCTTTCATGGCCAGTGGCCAAAGTGTTGTGTACTATACCAACGAGATCACACCGCAGTCGCTTGTGAAGATTTATAGGGCACTGGGTGTAGAGGTCTCGGGGCGCGTAGCAGTGAAAATCAGTACCGGTGAAGCCGGTAACAACCATTACCTCAAGCCCACGTTCATCCGCAATCTGGTCGAGGAGGTGAATGGAACCATTGTTGAGTGCTGCACGGCCTATGGTGGCTCCCGCCAGGACGTGTCCAAGCACTGGCAGACCATCCATGAGCATGGCTTTGACTCGATCTTTGCCGTTGATATCATGGACGAGTTTGGCCAAATGCGCATTCCCGTCAAGGACCGCACTCACATCAAGTATGACATTGTGGGCGATCACCTGGCCAACTATGACTGGATGATTAACTTGGCCCACTTCAAGGGGCATGCCATGGGTGGATATGGTGGTGTGTTGAAGAATGCGTCGATTGGTGTAGCCAGCACAGCAGGCAAGGCCTATATCCACTCGTCGGGATATACCGATGACGCGCGTGACGCATGGAACCACACCGAGGACCAGGATGGCTTCCTCGAGTCGATGGCCGCAGCGGCACAGGCCGTGCACAACTACATGGGTGGACGTGTAATATATATTAATGTGATGAACAACATGTCGGTTGATTGCGACTGTGATGGTAGCCCCGAAGCTCCCAAACTCAAGGACATGGGCATCATGGCAAGCCTTGACCCTGTGGCTCTCGATTGGGCCTGTGTGCAGATGGTGATGAACCACAAGGCTGTGGCTGGTGACGACAATGCGCCACTCATCGAGCGCATCAACAGCCGTCATGGCACCCACACCATCGATTGGGCCGAGAAAATTGGCCTCGGTTCCAAGAACTATAAACTCGTTAATCTTTAATCATTAATCAGTTAGCAATCTATCTGCTTGCAAAACATAAATTCACTTGTATGATGAACAGTTTCATTTATAATATTCCCGTTAAGGTTTATTTTGGAGAAAATCAGTTGCACCACCTCGGTGAGGAACTGGCGAAGTTTGGAAAACGTGTCCTCCTCACCTATGGTGGAGGCTCGATCAAGCGCACCGGCCTCTATGATGCCGTCGTGGCCCAGGTCAAGGAAGCTGGCATGGAGTTGTTTGAACTCTCGGGCATCGAGCCCAATCCCCGCATCGACAGTGTGCGCCGTGGTGCCCAGATGTGCAAGGAACACAACATCGATGTGCTGCTTGCTGTGGGTGGCGGCTCGACCATCGATGCTACCAAGTTTATGGCGGCTGGAGCAATGGTCGATCATGACCCGTGGGACTTCTTTAACGAGAAATGGGCACCCATCAAGCAGGCTCTGCCCATCATCAGTGTGCTGACATTGTCGGCAACCGGTAGTGAGATGGATGCAGGTGGTGTCATCAGCAATCCCGAGACCAACGACAAGTTGGGGCGTGTGGAGCATCCCACGCTGCTGCCCAAAGTCTCTTTCCTCGATCCCACAGTGACCTATACCGTCAGCCCTTATCAGACGGCTTGCGGTGCTGCCGACATGATGTCGCACATCTTTGAGGTCTATTTCAATATGAATCAAGACCTCTACATGCTCGACTGTTTCATGGAGGGGATGTTGAAGACCATCATCAAATATGCCCCAATTGCCATGAAGGAGCCCGAGAACTACGAGGCTCGTGCCAACCTGATGTGGACCTCTTCTTGGGCCATCAATGGCTTTATCGACGGTGGCAAACGTCAGGCATGGAGTTGTCATCCCATGGAGCATGAACTGTCGGCCTACTACGACATCACTCATGGACTGGGACTGGCCATCCTCACCCCGCGCTGGATGGAGTACTGCTTGAGCGAGAAGACCGTGAGCAAGTATGTCCAGTTTGGTGTCAATGTTTTCGGCATTGATGCCAATCAGCCCGACATGGACATCGCCCGCCAGGCCATTGACAAGACAAAGGACTTCCTGTTTGGTACTCTGGGATTGAGCAGCACGTTGACCGCACTGGGCATTAACGACGAGCACATTCCCACCATGGCGCGCAAGGCTTGCCGCGGTGGCATTCTCCAGGGCTTTGTGCCCCTCATTCAGCAGGATATCGAGACCATATTCCGCAATTGTCTGTGAGCATAATGAGGTTTCCCTCATTACCGATGCTCGTTCTTGACACATAATTGAAAGGGTGTGCCAACATGAATAATCGCCATCTTGGCCCCTGTCACCGCTGCTGGTTATCAGGCTGGCTCAAAGTGCGATGCAGCATCTTGGCACACCTTCTTCATGAAATGTCGCTTAATAGTCCTTTATACTTTGTGTTATTCGGGTTTTGTTGGGTGTGCTCAATCCATTAGAATGTGACCATCAAAATAACAAATTTCGGTAAATTTTTTAAGTCCTCACTATAATAATTTGAGCGATGAAATCGTTAAGAGTAATAACACTAATCATTTTGTCAATGTTAATACAAGAAAACTACATTAACGCTCAGTCGCAACTGAGTGCAACCAAGCAGCATTTATCAACCATTGCGGCACTCGAGGCCAAGGGAGATCTCAAAGCCCTTGAACCCGCAATCAATGCCGGACTGGACGCTGGCCTTACTGTCAATCAGGTCAAGGAGGCTTTGTCGCATCTGTATGCTTATACCGGTTTTCCGCGTTCACTCAACGCATTGGGCGTCTTGCAGCGTGTTGTGGCTCAACGCGAGCAGCAAGGATTGAAGACCCAGACGGGGCGTGATGCCGATCCGCTCCCCGAGGACTATGATGCCCTCAAGCAGGGAACGGCAGTGCAAACGCAGCTCACGGGACAACCTTTTAATTACGACTTTGCCCCGCAGACCGATTACTATCTCAAGGCACATCTCTTTGGGGACATCTTTGCTCGCAACACCCTCTCGCCAGCCGAGCGCGAAATCGTCACAGTTAGTGCTATTGCTGCCCTTGAGGGCTGTGAGCCTCAATTGATTGCCCATGTGCGTGGAGCTCGCAACATGGGGGTGACCGACGATGAGTTGCATGCCATCCCTGTGGTCTTGAAGAACACGGTGGGTTACGTCGAGGCATGGCGCGCACGCAATGCCGTGTCGACAGTCTATGGTGAAACGCTCAATGCAGGAAGACCCATCGACGGCACTTGGCCTCGTGGTGAATTTAATGCCGACTATGCACAATTCTTTATCGGCAACAGTTACATCGCTCCATTAGATGCCCAGAATGGTGGGCCCGTCAATGTCACGTTTGAGCCGGCATGCCGCAACAACTGGCACATCCATCACAAGGCAGTGCAGGTGCTCATCTGTGTCGATGGACGTGGTTGGTATCAAGAGTGGGGAAAAGCTCCTGTCGAGTTGAAACCTGGTGTGGTTATTGCTATCCCCGAGGGCGTGAAGCACTGGCATGGTGCAGCGCATGACACTTGGATGCAGCACATTACCTACATGACCAAGGTTGAAGAAGGCTCCAGTACCGACTGGCTCGAGCCTGTAACTGACGATATTTACTATAAATTACCTTAGTTTTGCTGATTTTTCAGTAAAAAATTTGTGGTTATTAAAAATCTTTTATATCTTTGCGGTGTCAAAAGAATGACAAGACTGAGTTTATATTGATACAAAATATAAATGGGGTATTATTTCCAGCTTAATCTATTCAAGTTAAAAGTTAATAAATTTGGAGAAATGTTATTTGCAGTAAGTCCGTCACGCGTGAGCGCCACGGACTTTTTCTTTGTTTACGCATCAGCATCGGCCATCCCTGGAAGCGACTAACAATGGCCCAGTCGCAAATTAGTGTGCTTGTCATGAGGTAAAAGACCTCGATAAGGCCGTTGGCCTTGTTATGGTCCTCGACCACGCTCATCCCTCGCCCTTTTTTCGGGTGACTCATCTTAGTGGGTGTTCTTTAATTGGTTGATTGCGAATGTTTTAGTCTTTATGCGCCAGCGTGTGAGATTTCGGCTGACGTTTTCCCAGAATGGGTTTTCCAATAAGAGGTACTGTTAAAATGTGTTAAAAGCAGTATCGGAATTAAACTTTAATGATGATTGTGAGTCTTTAATATAGCAAAACCGAAGTGAGATAGCTTCAAACGAGTAAAAATGACTTTTTCTTAATAATAAAACAATTCAACCCTGTGTCAAACTGCTGAAGAAGCATCACGCGACACAAAACATATAGGTCCTGTGGTTTCAACGCCGCAGGACTATTTGTTTGCGCCTCCATGCAATGCCGTTTTTTTTTACATCTTCAAGTAGAATGCCTGGGTTAGGGCAACATATTCGTCGGTATAATGGCCATTGCCATCGGCAATCGTTAATGAGTCGGTCGCATGTGCCATCTCCTGTCGTGACAAGAGCCATAGCAGCCGCTTGGGGGGTGCCCCTGCCTTGGCCATGACGCGCGTCACACGCCGCACGGGCAATGAGGCAAATGTGGCGGCCTCAATCACAAGCGTCTCGGCCTCTGTCGGTGAGATGAATGCAAGTGAACCCCCATCGGTGAGCAGGCGTGATGCCTTCTCGATGAGCTGCTGGTAGTTGAGCGTCTGGTTGTGACGGGCCATGGTGCGAGACTCACTGGCGGCCAGCATGCTGTCGATGAAGTAGGGTGGGTTGCTCACGATCAGGTCATAACGGCCTGCTTGTTCCTGCAACTCATTGAAATCACAATCCCGGGCGGTGAGACGGTCACTCCATGGCGAGTTGGCAAAGTTGATTGCTGCCTCCTTAACGGCGTCGCGGTCGATGTCGATTCCTGTAATGCTGGCGCGGCTGTTGCGTTGAGCGACCATCAATGCAATCACACCACAGCCCGTGCCCACGTCCAGCACGCTGTCCATGCCATCCACGGGGCACCACGCACCCAGCAGCACACCATCGGTGCCCACCTTCATCGCCGTGCGGTCATTTAACACGTCAAATTGCTTGAACCGGAAAATTTTCTCTCGTGCCATAATTTGACTGCAAAGATACTCCAAAAAAAACAATTTCGGTGGAATGGGTTCTGGAATAGGGAGACGGTTCTTTCTTTCCATTAGCCCTTGGCTGGCATGAAAGAACCGTCCCCCCCTATTTTACGTGAGCGGTTTGGCATGGTTTTTGCACTCACATGAGGGAATTTAAAGTTAAAAATGCAGATATTTAGTTTTTTTTCACTCATCAGAAAATGGCCGCTTGTGTTTTTCTTTATAACTTGCAACGGTTTTTAGGAAATGCTTATTGTGTATCTTAAACTTTTCTAAAACATTAAAGTCTAAAAGGCAGAATATTATTTATGAACTTTTTTAAACGTAATAAATTATGAAGTACCGTATTTTCGCATTGATGAGCTTGCTGGCCCTGGGGGTCGGCTCGCTGGTGGCTCAGGACTATGACGACATCTACTATGATGCATCCAAGTCCCCGTCACCCAAGACTACCAAGGTCGTGAAACCAGCCAAGACCGAAGCCGTCTATGGCGAGGTGCCCGAGAAGTACAAGCAGGCCGTACAGGTCAATTACAGCACCGATCGCGACGTGGATGAGTACAACCGCCGTGGTGCCTATGAGCCCTCCTATGAGGTGACCATCACCGGTGACACCATCTACTATGGCAACGATACCATCTACGAGGAGTCCTTTGCCAACACTCGTCGCATCGAGCGTTTCTACAATCCCGATATCGTTGTTCTGAGTGATGATGATGAATTGGTCGAGCTCTACTACGACGAGTCTCCGACGGTCAACCTCATCATTGGCAGCGACTGGGGATATAGCCCGTATTACAGCTGGACTTATTCGTCCTATTATCCGTGGTACACAGGCTGGTATGATCCCTGGTATCCCACTTTCTATCGTCCCTGGTACTATAGCGCATGGCATCGTCCCTGGTACTATAACACGTGGTATTGGGGTTATCATCCCTGGTATTATGACTCATGGCATTGGGGCTGGTATGGCCACAGCTGGTCATGGAACAATTGGGCTTGGCACAATAGCTATGCACCCTATCGTCACAACCCCACCAGGTATGTGGACACCAGTGTTCGACCCTACGGACACCGTGCCGGCTTGGCCTCCAATCGCAATAGCCGTGGCCGTGTGGATGCAACTTCCAGCAATCGCAATGCCATCTCGTCCCGTGGTGCCGGTGGCTCACGCAATGCGGCCGTGGGCAACATGGGATCGCGCAGTGGCAGCCGTGGTGGATATGCCACCTCTCGTGGCGGCAACATGAGCTCGCGCAACTCCAGTGGCGTGACTCAGCGCAGTAGCAGTGCATCGGGTGGATACTCATCGACGCCCAGTCGCTCCAGCAGCAGGTCGTCATCCTATGGCAGCAGCCGTTCCAGCTCATCGAGCGGTTCCTATCGCGGCTCAAGCAGCAGTGGCAGCTCGCGTGGCGGCGGCTCCTACAGCGGTGGCGGCTCCTATGGCGGTGGCGGTGGCAGCCACAGTGGCGGTGGCGGTGGCAGTCGGCGTCATTAATCAAGTCGCACCACGCATGTTTACAATCAGCGATTATAACACTACAATCCATAAATCTGATTTTTGAACAATGAAGAAGAAAGTTTTTGCCCTCCTGTTGTGCGGACTTCCTCTCTTGACCAACGCACAGTATGCATTTGATGTCCTGCAGATGTCACAAACCGAACTCCGCGGTACCTCGCGCTTCCAGTCGATGGCTGGTGCCTTTGGTGCCCTCGGCGGCGACCTGTCGACACTCACTCAGAACCCTGCAGGCATCGGTGTTTATCGCAACTCCGACCTGGGCATCACCCTCGGTCTGGACTTCAACAGCACCAAGTCTGGTGTTGACAAGATGAATGCAACCAAGTTTAATGTGAACAACGTGGGATATGTGGGAGCCATCCGTCTTAATAGCGAGACCGTTCCCAACCTCAACTTCGGCTTCACCTATAACCGTCTGCAGTCCTACAACCGCCACTACATTGGTGGTGTGGGAGACATCCAGACCTCGATGAGCAACTTCATCGCCGACGAGTTTGTCAACGTGAGGGGCATCACCGATGCCGACATGTACTGGACCGATGACTTTAATCCCTACTTTGATGGTAATGCACCATGGGTTGCGATCACGACCTATGACATGCCCACCAACAATCAGGGCTATGCTGGCATCATCAACCACATTCCCAATACCGATGATAATGGTAATGAGCACCTGGATGGTAATGGTGTGTCGACAATCGGCTCGCATTTCCAGGGATTATATGGTAACGGCACCTATGGCAATGCCTTCTATGAAGTGAATGAGCGCGGCCATGCCGATGAGTACAACATTGCCTTTGGCGGCAATGTGGCCAACAAGCTCTATTTCGGTCTCGACTTTGGCATCCTTGACCTGGATTTCAGGAGCGACCAGTACTATCGTGAGGAATTGAACGATGCCTACGTGAAGGATGGTGAGGAAGACGTGCTCTATGCCGACATCATCAATCAAAACACTCGTGCTGACTGGCAATTGTACAACTACAAGCACACCAAGGGCACTGGCGTGAACTTCAAGTTGGGTCTCATCTGGCGTCCCACCCAGGCACTGCGCATTGGCGCCGCGTTCCACACGCCAACTTTCTATGACATGCGTGACACCTACTATGTGGAGGCCAACATCAAGGCCTATCATGATAACAACAATCTGCTCTACAATGCTACCAAGGGCAGCAATGATGGCTACGACTATTCCAGCAACTACACCATCTCCACGCCGTGGCGCTTCATGGGCAGTGTGGCAGGTGTGATTGGCACCAGCGGTATCGTCAGCCTGGACTATGAGTGTGTGGCCAACGAGAGCATGCGCATTGGTGACGACCAGGGTAATAATTATCCCGATGCAACCGTCGACGTCAAGACCTATTTCAAGCCGTCGCACATCATCCGCATTGGTGGTGAGTATCGCGTCAATCCCAATTGGAGTCTGCGTGCCGGTTACAGCATCAAGACCTCGCAGGTCGAGCAGGGTGTGGATAAGTATGATTACAACATCAACACGTCTGACCTCAACCCCGCCTACCAGTATGACAACAAGGTGCATCACATCACCTGTGGTGTGGGCTATAGGCACAAGTCGTTCTACACCGATCTGGCCTATGTTCACAAGATCCGCAATAGCGTCTATAACGCCTTCTCGCCCATCAACGACGAGTACGGCTACGAGCCCAACGTCAGTGCTGATGTGACTGACCACAACAACCGCATCTCTCTCACCTTGGGCGTGAGGTTCTGAGTAACGGAATGAAGTAGTAAAGATTACGTTTAAAAATTTTTGTCTGGCAATGCGTGATGATCATGTGTTGCCAGTTTTTTTGTTTTTTCTATTGGTGGCGAGGGAACGCTCCGATAGGGGGGATGGGCATGGGAGTAACGAGGCTCAACCCCTGTGATGGGTGTGGAGCCTGCCAGATGGCTCTCGACGCTGGCTTTGACTGCAGCTGTGCAAATGACATCATTATATTGACGAACAGGAAAATTTATTCATTAAATGACATCCATTCAGAAAAAAGATGTAAATTTGCGCTACGCTAATTAACTCATCAATTATGTTATTATGAAAAGAAAGAAAACATTTTTCGCTTTGCTCGTGATGGCTGCCATGATGTCCGCAATGGGTAGCATCAACGCCCAGGCGCAGACACGCGAAGCGCCGGATTGGAGAAAACTCCACTACAAGTCAGCCGAAGAAATGCTAACCCCTGTGAAGAGCATCAACTTCACTGCGACAGCAGCGCCAGTCGAGGCACCCCGCTTCGTGGCAGAGTTTGAGCCCATGCAGGGCGTGATGATCGCCTATCCGCTGGGCATACCTCTCAGCTTAGTGAAATCCCTTGCCGAGAACTGCCAGGTGTACTGCATCGTGCAGCAGTATCAACAGTCAACGGCACGGTCGAGCTTCAACAACGCGGGGGTGAACTTGAATCGTGTCACCTTTGTGAACGCAAAAACAGATTCCTACTGGGTGCGCGACTACGGCCCCTGGTACATCTTTGCAGGCAAGAGCCCTGCCATTGTCGACAATGTGTATAATCGACCGCGGTATAACGACGATGTCATCCCCTCGGCCTTTGCCACATTCTGGCAGATCCCCCTCTACAGCATGGACCTGACACACACTGGCGGCAACATGATGCAGGACGGACGCGGACACGCAGTCAGCGACAACCTGGTCATCACCGAGAACAACAACGACGAGGCCACCGTGCGCAAGAAGATGCTCGACTATCTGGGCATTGACAACTACCACATCACCATCGACCCGCAAAACGACTACATCGCCCATGTCGACTGCTGGGGAAAGTACCTGGCTCCGGACAAAATCCTGATAGCCAAACTGCCGCAGAGCGACAGCCGGTATGAGAACTATGAGGCCGTGGCCAACTATTTTGCCACAACCAACTGCTGCTGGGGATACCCCTACAAGGTGTACCGTGTCGATGAGCCTGGTGGCAGCACCGTGGCACCCTATACCAACAGCTTGATTCTCAACAAGCACGTCTATGTGCCCATGGGCAGCAACAGCACCTACAACGAACGCGCGCTCCAGGTCTACAGGGAAGCCATGCCAGGATATGAGGTAGAGGGTGTGTATAACACATCCAGCAGCATCCGGTGGCTCAACACCGACGCCCTGCACTGCCGCACGCGTGGAGTGATGGACTTCAAAATGCTGTATGTCGACCACAGGAATGTGCTCACAGGCACGCAGCAGTGTACCGACTCCATCGCCATCACGAGCAAGTTCATTGCCTACAGCGGAATGCCCCTGAAAGAGGACTCGCTACTGGTCTACTACAGCATCGACAACGGCCCCTACCAGACCGCGCACATGAGACCCACTGGCGTTCCTGATGAGTATGTGGGCTACATCAAGGGCTATCACCAGGCGTCAGAGGTTGACTACTACGTCTTTGGTGCCGATGAGTCGGGACACCGCTATCAGCAGCCTGTGTTCGGCGAGCTGGATCCCCACCACTTCACTGTCAACATTTCCTTTATCCGTGGTGACGTGAATATGGATGGAGAGGTAGATGTCGCCGATGTTACCGCGTTGATCAGCCACATCTTGGGTGGTGATCCGCAACCCTTCAACTTGGAGGCTGCCAACGTCAACAATGACGAGAGCATTGACGTGGCTGATGTTACGATGCTCATCTCGTTAATCCTCACCGGCCAACCTTCGTGAGGGTTCTTCAAGCAGCTTGCATCTTTGACGCTTTTATCGCACTATAATATATAGGATGAATTGATACCATATTTAATTATGCCCGTTGGCAGAACAAAGCGAGCACGCACTTTATTCTGTCAACGGGCGTTTTATTGATGGGTTTTAGTATTGTGAGGCTGTGATGGCGTTCATACATTGCTGGGAATGAGGTAGATGTGTAGTATGTCGTCTATTTGGCCGCAGGAGTATCAGGGTGAACCTGATCCAGTGCCTCCTGGAACGACACCAGTTGAGCCTTGATGTCCTTGAGAAGCTTGATGGCCTCAAACCGCTTGTCGACGCCGTCACGGTTGTGCCTGATCTGTGCCTGTGCGGCATCCAGTTTCAGGCCTTTCTCTTTTACCAGATAATACACTCGGTTGATGATCTCGATGTCATGGGGAGTGTAGTAGCGGATGTTCTTCTTGCTGCGCCTGGGTTTGATGATAGTGAACTGGGTCTCCCAGTAGCGCAATGTGGACTCAGGGATACCTAATATCTCAGAAACGTCACCGATTTTATAGAATTTTTTATCGAGTTCCTGCATGGTCTTGCACAGATTAATAGAATTGAGTAACTTTGCAAGTTGTTTGCAACCCTGCAAAGGTAAACAAATAGTTTAGACTTTGCAACAAAACAGGAACATTTGTAATAAATTAAGATAACAGATTATGCTTACTGCAAAAAAAATTCGCGAGACGTTCAAGCGTTACTTTGAGCAGCACGGACACCACATTGTGCCCTCGGCTCCCATGGTGATCAAGGACGATCCAACACTCATGTTTACCAATGCCGGTATGAACCAGTTCAAGGACATTATCCTGGGCAACAAGGATGCGCAGTGGCGCCGCGCTGCTGATTCCCAGAAGTGTCTGCGCGTCAGTGGCAAGCACAACGACCTCGAGGAGGTTGGACACGACACCTATCACCACACGATGTTTGAGATGCTGGGCAACTGGTCGTTTGGTGACTACTTCAAGCACGAGGCCATCGACTGGGCTTGGGACCTGCTGGTCAATGTCTATGGCCTGGATCCCAAGAACCTGTATGCAACTGTCTTTGAAGGCGACCAGAGCATCGGCGTGAGCCGTGATGACGAGGCCGCCACGTTCTGGGAGTCGCACTTGCCCAAGGATCACATCCTCAACGGCAACGCTCACGACAACTTCTGGGAAATGGGTGATACCGGACCCTGTGGACCGTGCAGCGAGATCCACATCGACCTGCGCAGTGACGAGGAAAAGGCTGCTGTCCCTGGTGCCTCGTTGGTCAACAAGGACAACCCCCTCGTGATTGAGATCTGGAACCTCGTGTTCATGCAGTACAACCGCAAGGTCGACGGCTCGCTCGAGCCCCTGCCCAACAAGGTCATCGACACCGGCATGGGACTGGAGCGCTTGTGCATGGCCCTGCAAAACAAGAAATCCAACTATGACACCGACGTCTTCCAGCCCCTCATCGGCAAGCTGGGTGAGATGTGCGGCAAGAAATATGGCGACAACAAGGATGTGGATGTCGCTATGCGCGTGGTGGCCGATCATGTGAGGACTATCGCTTTCTCGGTAGCCGATGGACAGCTGCCCAGCAATGCCAAGGCCGGTTATGTGATCCGTCGCATCTTGCGCCGTGCCGTGCGCTATGGCTACACCTTCCTCGGTTTCAAGGAGGCCTTCATGTATCGCCTCATCGACACCCTCATCGAGAGCATGGGCGAGGCCTATCCCGAGATCAAGGCTCAGGCCGACCTCATCAAGCATGTCACCAAGGAGGAGGAAGACGCCTTCCTGCGCACCCTCGAGACGGGCATGAAGCTCATCGAGAAGGTCATCGCCGACACCAAGGGCGCGGGCAAGACCGTTGTCGATGGTAAGGAAGCCTTCACGCTCTATGACACCTTTGGTTTCCCATTGGACTTGACCGAGCTCATCTTGCGCGAGAACGGCATGACCGTCAACGAGGAGGAGTTCAACGTCGAGATGCAGAAGCAGAAACAGCGTGCGCGCAATGCCGCTGCTGTCGAGGCTACCGACTGGGTGGAGCTCAAGGATGGCGTGACCGAGTTTGTGGGCTATGACCTCAGCGAGTGTGACGTCAACATCCTGCGCTACCGCAAGGTGACACAGAAGAACAAATCCTTCTATCAGATCGTGCTCGACCGCACTCCTTTCTATGCCGAGATGGGTGGTCAGGTGGGTGACCGCGGCACGCTCACCCTGGGTGACGAGGTCATCGAGGTGACCGACACCAAGCGTGAGAACAATCTGCCCGTACACATCACGGCCAAGTTGCCCGCCGATGTGAATGCCACCCTGCATGCTGCCATCGATATGGAAGCTCGTCATGCTACCGAGTGCAACCACACGGCTACCCACCTGCTGCATGCAGCCCTGCGCCAGGTGCTGGGAACGCATGTCGAGCAGAAGGGCTCCTATGTTGACCCCATCTCGTTGCGCTTCGACTTCTCGCACTTCCGCAAGGTTACCCCCGAGGAGATTCGGCAAGTCGAGCATCTGGCTAACAAGATGATTCGTGAGGCTATTCCGCGTGAAGAGCATCGCGAGGTGCCCATCGACGAAGCTAAGCAGATGGGCGCAATGGCACTCTTTGGTGAGAAATATGGAGACCATGTGCGCGTCATCAAGTATGGCGAGTCAGTAGAGCTTTGTGGCGGCACCCATGTGGCCAACTCGGGTAACATCGGCATGGTGCGCATCGTCAGCGAGAGCAGCATCGCCGCCGGTATCCGCCGCATCGAGGCTGTTACAGGCGAGCGCGTTGAGCAGATGCTCGACACCGTTGAGGATACTTTGGGACACATCAAGGAATTGCTCCACAATGCCCCCGATGCCATCGCTGCGCTCGAGAAGTCGCTGGCCGAGAATGCCGAACTCAAGAAACAGGTCGATGACTTCATGAAACAGCGCATAGCCATCCTTACCAAGCAGCTCATTGCCGAGGCCAAGCTGGAGAACAACATCAACGTCATCATGCTCACAGGCGAACGATTGCCCGACATCGTCAAGGGTGTGGCTCTGGCTATCAAGGCCGAGTGCACCGAGGCTACCGCTTTCCTTGCAGCTACCGAGTGCGAGGGCAAGCCCATGCTCACGGTCATGCTCAGCGAGGACATCGTCAAGAGTGGCAAGAAAGCTGGTGACATCGTGCGTGGCGCCGCCAAGTTCATCCAGGGTGGCGGTGGTGGACAACCCCACTTCGCACAGGCTGGCGGTCGCAATCCGCAAGGACTTGAGCAGGCCATGGTGGCCATGCGTGAGGCATTGCTTTGATGTATTTTAACACTTCCGCACCTTTTCTTTCAGCATAAGGGTGCGGAAGTCGCTTTATGGTTTTTCACTCTAAATAACATGGATTATCTATTGCTTTTTGTTGGCTTGGGGCTTTTGTTGCTCGCTGCCAATTATCTGGTCGATTCGTCGGTTGCGATAGCCCAGCGTGCCAAGATCTCTAATTTCATCATCGGCCTCACCATTGTGGGCATTGGCACCAGTGCTCCCGAACTGTTTGTCTCGGTGTCATCGGCATTAAGTAATAGTGGCGATATCGCAATGGGAAATGTCATCGGATCCAATATCGCCAATGTCTTGCTCATCCTGGGTGTCACGGCGATGATCTACCCCTTTGCCATCGAGCGGTTGCAGCGGCACCGCGACATCCCCTTCCTGATCATTGCCACAATCTTTGTCGCACTCATTGCCAACGACACGATAGTCCCGGGCATCCACCACAACACCCTCAATCGGCTGGACGGCATTGTATTGCTGCTGTGCTTTGTGGCCTATATGGGATGGGTGATAGTCCAGAAAGGCAAGGACCCCAAGAAGGCCCTTGACGAAGCCGATGAAGAGGCCTCCTCATCATTGACGGGAAAGAATCCGTGGCTCTTGTGGGCCATTGCCATCGTCTCGCTGGTTGTGCTCATCCTGGGCGGCAACCTGTTCCTCGACAGTGCCAAGAACCTGGCGCGCGCTTGGGGCATGAGCGAGGCTGTCATTGCCATCACCATCGTGGCTGTGGGCACCTCCTTGCCCGAACTGGTGACTGCCGTTATTGCGGCCACCAAGAAGAATCCCCAGCTGGCATTGGGCAACGTCATTGGGAGCAACTTGTTCAATATCATGTTTATTCTGGGAACGTCCTCGGTCGTCAAGCCGCTGACGTTTGTAGACATCAACGTGTGGGACTATGCAGTGATGTTTGTCGCCAGTGTTATGCTCTATGTGGTTGTGCTCACGTTCAAGAAGGACAAGTTTGACCGCATCGAGGGATTTATCTTCTTTGCTGCCTATGTGGCCTACACGATCTATCTGCTCATGCGATAAGACCACACATTAAACCCACAGGCTAAAATTGTGTCAAACCGACAATAAAACAACAATCGCCTATGAACAAATGGAATAGAGCTCTGTTGACCGCCTTGTGCTGCAATCTCGTCTCGCTGGCGATGGTGGCGCAGGGAGCAGTGGACACGCGTGTGCGCATCTTTGACAACAATGTGCGATCGCTCAAGGTGTGCCTCACCAATAACATGTATGTCCCCTCTATCCTGATGATGGGGAGTGATGATCGCTTGATCGTCAACTTTGATTATCTGGACTATGATGTGCACTACCTGCGCTACAGTGTCACCCATTGTAATGCCGACTGGCAGCCTTCACAACTGGTCGAGAGTGAGTATGTGAGTGGGTTTAACTATGCCGACATCGATGACTATGCGCCCAGCGAAGCCACCTATGTTCACTACTATAATTACCAGTTCACGTTGCCCAATCCCGACATGGAACTGCTCGTGAGCGGTAATTATCTCTTGACGGTCTATGAGCAGGATGATCCCGATAACCCATTGTTCCAGACGCGCTTCTCGGTGTGTGAGAGCAGGGTGGGGGTATATCCCCAGGTGACCTCGCGCACCGATGTCGAGTACAACAACCGCCTGCAGCAGGTCTCATTTGATGTGCGGTATAAGCCCAATCAGATCAAGGACCCTTATAGTGAGTTTACGTGTGTCGTCACTCAAAACTCTCGTCAAGACAACAGTGTGACCGTGACGCGTCCCACAATGGTGGGCGTGGACCATGTCACCTACGAGCACAACCGTGACCTCATTTTCCCTGCTGGCAACGAGTTTCGCCGCTTTGAGACGGTTAATGCCCACAACATCAACATGGGTGTGCAGGCCATCCGCTACTATGAACCCATGTATCATGCCATGCTCATGATGGATGAACCGCGCAACGAGATCCAGTACTTGTACGACAAGACGCAATATGGGCGTTTCACTATCCGTAATGCCGAGGCCTATGGCGAAAATGCGCTCGAGGCCGACTACATGATCACTCATTTCACCCTCGACACGGGTGGAAAACTCAATGGTGGCAATGTGTGGCTCTATGGTGAGTTTACCGAGGGTTATCCAGCCTCGCAGGCGATGATGAAGTATGATGCGGCCAATGGCATTTACACAGCCGACCTGTTGCTCAAGCAGGGGGCCTACAATTACATGTACCTGTGGGTGCCTGACGGCACCACGATGGGACAGACCGGACGCATCGAGGGAGACCACTACGAGACTGTCAATGAGTACTTGGTCAAGGTCTATGACCGTCCCATGGGTGAGCGCTACGACCGCTTGGTGGGCTACGGCGTCGCCTACTCCGGAAAATAGCCCTATAGTTACACTATAAAAACTATAGGAACTATGACATCCTTGTCTTGTAGTCCAGATAGTCAAATTCCCGCAGCACCTCAATGCTGCCGTCCAAGCGCTTGAACAGGATGGCAGGGTGCTGGATGCCGTTAAACATGTTGGTCTTGACGGTCGTGTAGTGGTTCATGTCCTCGAGGGTGATGCGGTCGCCGCGCTGCAAGGGCTTCTCAAAACTCCAGTCGCCCACATAGTCGCCACTCAGGCATGAATTGCCACCCAGGCGGTAGGTCGGCTTGGAGCGATCCACCTCGTCAAGGGCTTGGGTGATTTTGGGCTTATAGGGCATCTCCAAGCAATCGGGCATGTGGCAGGCAAACGAAGCGTCGATGATGGCTGTCGTGATGCCGCTGTTGCTCACCACATCCACCACGGTGGCCTCCAGGTCGCCGGTCTGCCAGCACCAGGCACTGCCTGGCTCCAGAATGAGTTGCAGGTTAGGATAGGCCCCCTGGAAGGCCCCTAACACCTGTTCCAGGTGCCTGACGTTGTAGCCCTCACGGGTCATCAGGTGACCGCCGCCCATGTTCAGCCACTTCAAGCGTGGCAGGTATTCCCCAAACTGTTGCTTGAGGGCCAGCAACACCTTCTCTAAGTCAAAACTCGTGCTCTCGCACAAGGCATGGAAGTGGAAACCCTCTATCCCCTCGGGCAGCTCCTTCAGTTCGGTTGCCAGCACACCGAAGCGTGACCCCGGGCAACAGGGATTGTAGATGTCGGTCTCGATCACCGAGCACATGGGGTTGACCCGCAGGCCGCAACTCACCGGCTCGCCCGGCCAGTCATGGTTGTGCTGATTGACCTTGGGGGCAAACCGCTCATATTGCTCGATCGAGTTGAAGGTGAGGTGAGAACTACCGGCGATATAGGCATCGATGGTCTCGTCGGTATAGGCGGGACAATAGGTGTGGGTGCGGCACTTGAGCTCATCGATGGCCAGCAGCATCTCGTTGACCGAGCTGGCAGTGGACTCCACGCCATATTCCCTGAACACATCAAACGTGCGCCACAGCGCATTGGCCTTAAAGGCCATGATGATGTCCACACCTGTGCGCTGGGCAACACCAGTAATCAGCTCGATGTTCTTGCGCAACTTTTCCTCATACACAATATAATATGGTGTCTTGTGTTCCATTGGGGGTCTGGTTTTAGAGAATTTCAAATCTGGCATACTTGAGCAGCAGCTTGCGCGTCTGCCCGTCATTGAAGGTGACATCAATCTTGGTGTCGCTGGTGCTCGTGTCGATAAACGTCACGGTGCCGCGGCCAAAGCGTGGATGCAGGATGTCGCTGCCTTGGTGCAGCTCCTCGGCCACATGGATGACAAAGTTGCCCTCGCCTTGAGGTGCAGGCTGCACAGGGGAGGGAGTTGGCCGCGATGGTGTTGACGGCTTTGGCTTGGTGCTCCTTGTCGGCGTGGACCGAGTTGTGGATTCGCTATAGGCCTTTCGTGGCACGGTAAGGCTGTCGTCGTCCTCCCAGCGCGAACGGCGCTTTGATGGCACGGGGGCCGAGTTGGTGCTGCCCATGAGCAGAAACTCGGGAGCAATGTCACGCAGGAAGCGGCTCATGACGCAGGACTTGGTCTGCCCGTTGTGATAGCGTGAGGTGGCATAGGTGATCACGCAATTCACCTCGGCTCGGGTGATGGCCACATACAGCAACCGTCTCTCTTCCTCGATCTGGTAAAGCGAGTCCATGCTCATCGCACTGGGAAACAGATCCTCCTCCACGCCCACGACGATGACGTTGCGAAATTCCAGGCCCTTGGCGGCATGCACGGTCATCAGGGTCACTTTCTCGCCGTCGGGGTCGTTCATGTCCTGGTCGGTGAGCAGCGATGTCTCGGCCAGGAAGTCACCAATCTGGTAGTGCTCGTCTCCGCTTTCCTCCTTGCCTTGCTGGAAGTCGCTCACGGCATTCACCAGCTCGTCAAGGTTCTCGATGCGGCTGATGTTCTCGGGTGTGTTGTCGCCCATGAGTACACTCTTGAGGCGCGTGCGGCGGATGGTCTCTTGAGCCATCGACAGCGCATCGGCACCACCTGTGTTCAGCTCGATGAGTGCGTTCATCAGGTCGATGAAGGTCTGCAGCTTGGCCAGGGTGCCGCGGTTCACATTCAGCCCATATTGCTCGGCATGGTTAATCACTTGCCACATGCTCACGCCATGCTGGGTGGCACAGTGGTTGATCTTGCCCACGGTGGTGTCGCCGATGCCTCGGGCGGGATAGTTCACCACGCGCCTCAAGGCTTCGTCATCGTCGGGGTTGATGACGAGCCTGAAGTAGCAGATGGCGTCTTTCACCTCCTTGCGCTGGTAGAACGACAATCCGCCGTAGATGCGATAGGGGATGGCGTTGCGCATGTTGCCGTGCTTGTCGCGGCGACCGCCGTTGCTCAACGCTTCCTCCAGCACACGAGACTGGGCGTTGGTGCGATAGAGCACCGCGTAGTCCTCGTAGCTGTCGCCCTGGCGGGCCTTCATCGCTGCAATCTGATTGGCCACGACATAGGCTTCCTCGTAGTCGCTGAAGCACTGGATCACGGGTATTTTGTCGCCCACCTGGTTCTTGCTGAACAGGTGCTTGGTGATTTGCCCTTTGTTCTTCTCGATGAGGCTGTTGGCGGCATCGGTGATCGTCTGGGTCGAGCGGTAGTTGCGCTCGAGCTTGAAGGTCTGTATCGTAGGATAGAACTTCTTCAGCCCCAGAATGTTGTGGATGTTAGCGCCGCGAAAACTGTAGATGCTCTGGGCATCATCGCCCACCACGCACAGCTTGTTGTGCTTCTGGCTCAACTGGTGCACGATCAGGTGTTGCGAGAAATTGGTGTCTTGATACTCGTCAACAAGGATGTAGCGGAAAAACTCCTGGTAACGCTCCAAGACGTCGGGATGGTCACGCAGCAGGATGTTGGTGTACAGCAACAGGTCGTCAAAGTCCATTGCGCCGGCAATGCGGCAGCGGTTCCAGTAGGCCTTGTAGATGGTGACGGTCTCGGGGCGCTGGGCATTGCGGTCGGCGTCGATGAGCGACGCGTTGCGGGCATAATCCTCGGGAGTGATGAGGGCATTCTTGGCGTTGCTGATCTGGTTCTGGATCGTCGCGGGCTTGTACACCTTGTCGTCCAGGCCCATATCCTTGACAATGAGCTTGATCAACGAGCGGGAGTCGCTCTGGTCATAGATGGTGAAGTCGGGCTTGAAACCGATGCAATCGGCATTGCGGCGCAACAGGCGTGAGAAGATGGAATGGAAGGTCCCCATCCACAGCTGGGCGGCCACCTCGGGACCGGCCAACGGCTCGATGCGGTCGCGCATCTCGCGGGCGGCCTTGTTGGTGAACGTCAATGCCATGATGCGCCATGGCTCAAAACCTTGCCGCAACAGGTGCACAATCTTGTAGGTCAACACACGCGTCTTGCCCGAGCCGGCGCCGGCAATCACAAGCTGCGGCCCGTCGCAGTACTCGACCGCGGCGCGTTGCTGTTCATTCAGCTTCTCCAGGTAATCCTCATTCATGGTCACAAAAATACTACTTTTTCTTGGGTTATAATTCGGAATAGTGGGGGATTTGTTCAAGAAAGCGGTAGGCGTTGTTGTCGTAGTCGATCTGGCAGCAATAGTGCTCCAACCCGTTGCTCACGATCAGGTAGCGCGCCTTGAGCACCATGTTGTAGCGCACAATCTGGTCAAACACCTTCTGCGTGACGGCAATGCTCGGGGCCTTGTATTCCACGATGACCAGCGGAGCCCCTGTGCGATCGGCAACTACCGTGTCGCAGCGGCGGGCGATGCCGTTTTGGGTGAGCGACACCTCATTGCCCATGAGTGCAGCGGGAAAGCCCTTGCTGGTGATGAGCCACTCGACAAAGTGCTGTCGCACCCACTCCTCGGGCGTGAGTGCCACCCAACGCTGCCGCAGCCGGTCCCAGATGACCCACGACGAGCCATCCTCCCGTTTCTTCACGCGGTACTCATATTCCGGCAAATTCAACTCTACCATCGTCAATGCTTAATTCTTGAATACAAAGTTACACTTTTTTTACGGGAAAAATGTATGTTTGCAGCATGAAATAACTTGTGTTACCTTTTTTAACTCTTAGCAATGATGAAGCACCTTTACCCGATCTTACCGTTACTGCCGATGCTCATGGCCCCGTTTGCCGCATCGGCCCAGCAGAGCACCCTACAGGGGCGGGTAGCAGCCAACTTTTTCTGAAAATTCTTTGCGGGTGTAAAATATTACTCCAAAATTTGCATGAAGGCCCGAGATTTTTAGACAATAAGTTTTTTGGGGGGGCACTTGTAAAACCGTGTATTCTCGCATGTGTTGCGTCGAAGACGCAGGATGGGTCGGAGACCCAGCTTTGTGCGTAAGACCATGCAAGTTCGTCGAAGACGGGCGCAGCTTGGTCGCAAGGAAAATGTGCCTCGAAGAGGAACTTTATTTGTCAGATTTATACTTTTTTGCTATTTTTGCTGACCTAATCATAGGGTTGTCATGAGCGCAGTCTGTTCTTTGTTTCATATTGTTATCAACACGCTTGGTCGTGAAATGACCATTCCTGATGTGGCCAGTAACCAACTGTATCGTTACATCAGCTCCATAGTCATGAGCCGCCAGTGCAGGATGCTGCGCATCAATGGCATCGGCAACCACATTCATCTGTTGGTCGAGCTCTCACCGACGGTGTGTCTAAGTGACCTGGTGCGAGATATCAAGCAGGGCAGCAGCAAGTGGGCAAAGCTTCAACCGTGCTTTAGCCAATTCAAGGGATGGGGAAAGGAATATGGCGCTTTTTCGTGCAGCATTCGTGATAAGGACCGAATCATCAACTATATTATCAACCAAAGAGAGCATCACAAGGTCACGGCATTTGAGGACGAATATAGGCAGATGATCGAACGTTCTGGGCTCGAATGGAATGACTATCGGCTGACGTAGCATAGCTGCCGCTTAAAGTTCCTCTTCGAGGCACTTGCTGCCAGAGCAGACTGTGACCAAGCTGCGTGCATCTGCGATGCACTTGCATGGTCTTACGCACAAAGCGCCTCTTCGAGGCTCTTAGCGTCTTCGACGCAATTTACCGACTAAACACAGGGTTATACTGATGCCCCGTTTTTTTGTTTATGTTCTTCAGCAAGGAGCGTAACCTATTTGCACCGATTTTTTGCCAAGGAGGACCCTGTCAATGCGGGAAATGATGTATATTTGTGCCGTTAATGATCATGCGATAACTATGAAACAGATGATTTTTATGATTGCTGCCTTGCTTGTGTCGATGTCGGCAGGGGCACAGCAGTTTGATGAGTGTTTTGTGGACAGCACGTTGCGGTTAGACTATTTTTTTGCGGGTAATAACCGCGACCAGCACATCTACTTTGAGAAGGCCAGCGTCACACCGCAGTGGGCGGGTCGCAGGAGCCGCCTGGCCGATGTGCCGCTCAAGGGCAACGGCCAGATCCAGGTCAAGGACCATGCCACAGGGCAGACACTATTTGTGCACACTTTCTCGACACTCTTCCAAGAGTGGCAGGCCACCGAGGAGGCCACCCGCGTCGATAAGGCCTTTGCCGCGAGCTACAACGTCCCCATGCCCAAGCATGAAGTTGACGTGACCGTCTCGCTCCATGACTTTCACGGCAAGGTCGTCGGGTCGATGACCCACACGGTTGATCCCGCCGACATCCTTATCCGCCGCACGGGAGACAACGGCATCCCTTACCATTACATCTGGAAAGGCAAGACATTGCCTGCTGTTGAAAAGGCTGGAGATCAGCCCGGCCAGCGCAACTTTAACCCCACCACTGATCCCATTGATGGCCAGCCCGACATAACCCAGTGCATCGACTTGGCCATTGTGGCCGAGGGTTATACCCGTGCCCAGATGGGCAAGTTCTACAGCGACTGCCAGCGGGTGGTTGATGCCTTGTTTGCCCACGAACCGTTCACCTCGCTCAAGGACCGCTTTAACGTCGTCGCCGTTGCGGCCGAGTCGTTGACCAGTGGCCCCAGTGTGCCTCACCTGGGCCGATGGAGCGAGACCCCGGTGGGCACCCACTACGACACCTTCTACAGCGACCGTTACCTGATGACTCAGGACATACACCGCCTCTATGACGTGCTCTCGGGGGTCCCCTTTGAGCACATCATCGTGCTGGTCAACAGCGACACCTATGGTGGCGGTGGCATCTACAACCAGTTGACCGTCACCACCAGCGACCATCCCACCTTCCACCAGGTGCTGGTACATGAGTTCGGTCATGCCTATGCCGGCCTGGGCGACGAGTATTTCTATGACGACAGCTACGAGACCATGTATCCTGCCGACACCGAGCCCTGGGAACCCAACCTGACGACGCTCGTCGACTTCCAGAGCAAGTGGGCCGACATGCTGCCCAAGGGCACTCCCGTGCCCACACCTGCCGACCCCAAGGTGCCCAACTACCGGAAGATCACCAACGAGAAGGAGCAGCGCCTGCTCGATGCCGCCACCCAGCGCGTGGGCGTGTTTGAGGGTGGGGGATACCAGTCCAAGGGGGTTTACCGCCCAGCCCAGGAGTGCCGCATGAAGATCAACGAGGTGGCCCACTTCTGCCCCGTGTGCTCCCGTGCCATCGAGCGCATTACCGACTTCTATACCTCTCATTGATTGAATGCTGTGTGAATGGTTGAAAAGCAAGACCAATAAATGTGAAAAATTTGGCGTTTTGCTCTCCTTGCAGTAATTTTGCACATTCAAATTAAAGTGAACGATATGCTATTGACTAAAATGCTCGATAAGTTTGGAGACTACTGCATGTTCATGTGGAGGGTGACTGCCATCCCCGACAAGTGGAAAGTTTTCTTCAAGCGTTATCTCAATGAGATCTATAAATTGGGTATCGACTCGATCCCGCTCATCATCATCGTGTCGTTGTTCATAGGGTCGTTGTGTACCATATTGATCAAACTCAATATCTCCAACCCGTTGTTGCCCCGTTACACGGTGGGCTTGACCACGCGTGAGATTATTCTGCTGGAATTTTCTTCGACCATTCTGTGCCTGATCCTGTCGGGCAAGGTCGGTTCTAATATCGCCAGCGAGATAGGCACCATGCGCGCTACCGAGCAGATTGATGCCCTCGACATCATGGGTATCAACAGCGCCAATTTCCTGGCCATGCCCAAGATTTTGGCGCTCATTACCATCCTTCCGTTTCTGGTGGTTATCTGTATGGCCACCAGCTTGTTTGGCGGATGGCTCATCTGCGTCATCACCGGCATCGTGGACCCCGACACCTACATCTTTGGCATCCAGTCGCTGTTTATCCCGTGGTATGTGTGGTTTGCGCTCATCAAGTCATTGGTGTTTGCCTTCCTGATGTCAACCATCGCCTGCTACTATGGTTACTCGGTGCAGGGCGGCTCGGTCGAGGTGGGCCAGGCCAGCACCGACACTGTGGTGATGAGCAACATCATGATACTGGTAGCCGACGTGATTTTAACCCTCTTATTACTGTAAGCCCATGATCGAAGTCAAGAATGTGTCCAAGTCCTTCAAGGAAGAGGGAGGCTTTCGCCAGGTGTTGTTTAACGTGAGTTGCAAGCTCTATGACGGCAAGACCAACCTAATTATTGGTCAGTCGGGATCGGGCAAGACGGTGTTTGTCAAAAATATTGTGGGTCTGTTTGACCCTGATGAGGGCGAAATCCTGTACGACGGCCGCGACATCACCAAGATGAACCGCAAGCAGCGCAAGGAGTTGCGCAAGGAAATCGGTATGCTGTTCCAGGGCTCTGCCCTGTTCGACAGTGAGACGGTGTTGGGCAACGTGATGTTCCCGTTGGTGATGTTTGGCAGCATGAGCAACAGCGAGATGCGTGACCGTGCCCAGTTCTGTATCGACCGTGTCAACCTCACTGGCAGCGAGAACAAGTATCCCAGCGAGCTCTCGGGCGGCATGCAGAAGCGTTGTGCCATTGCCCGTGCCATCGCATTAAATCCCAAGTACCTGTTCTGTGACGAGCCCAACTCGGGACTGGACCCCAAGACGTCGATTGTCATCGACGAGCTGTTGAGCGACATCACCCACGAGTTTGGCATCACCACCATCATCAACACCCACGACATGAACTCGGTGATGGGCATCGGCGAGAACATCATCTTTATCAACAAGGGACATGTGGGCTGGATTGGCAACAAGGACGAGATCTATGACGTGGATAACGATGACCTGAATAACTTTGTCTATGCCACCGACCTGTTCCGCGACGTGCGCAAGTATCGTCGTGAGCATGGCTACACCCCCACCAAGTGATTAATTCTAAACCAGCAATGAAAACAAGCGATAAGAATTGTAAAGAAGAGATACTGCAACTCTTGCGCTCGACCGAGCGCGAGGGCATCGAGGATGTGATAGGTGATTTAGAGGCTTGGGGCTTTTTCACGGCCCCAGCATCGGCAGGGCATCACCTCAATACCGAGGGGGGACTGGCGCGGCACTCGCTGAACACCTGCCAAGCCGCCCTGGCCGTTTGGGAAGCCATGAAGGCACTGGAACCGGGCCTTGAGCATGAGGTGAAGCGTGACAGCATCATCATTGCCAGCCTGTTGCACGATGTGTGCAAGTGTGACATCTACAAGCGTTCGGTCAAGAAACGCAAGAATGCTCTGGGCATTTGGGAAGATGCCGAGGGCTACAAGATCACCTACAAGAATTTCCCTATGGGGCATGGCGAGAAGTCGCTCATCCTGCTGTTGTGCAGTGGATTGGCACTCAACGACGACGAGATGCTGGCCATCCGCTGGCACATGGGGGCTTGGGGCGTGAACCTGAACAGCTATGAGGATCAGCGCAACTATGACGCGGCGCGCAAACTCTATCCCCTGGTCTCCATCATCCAGACCGCCGACGGCCTGGCCGCAAGCGTCATGGAACGCTCAGGTGAAGAAATCGACGAACTATGACTCCCGTCATCAATATCCTGTTGTGTGACACCTTTCCCGGCAGGCTTCCGGCTTTTATTCCCAACTATGAGTCGCTGTTCTTTGACCTGTTTGCCTCGATAGGCGTGCAGGCCGACTACCGCATTTTCCAGACGTGGCAGGGCGAACTGCCCGCCAATGTTTGCCCAGACGAGCTTTATCTGATTCCTGGTAGCCTGGATTCGGCCTACGATGACAAGCCGTGGATCGCGGCGCTGGTGCAATGGGTCAAACAGGCCTATGAGCAGGGCGCCAAGTTGATGGGCGTGTGTTTCGGCCATCAGGTGATTGCGCGTGCGCTGGGTGGGCGCGTCGAGCCGTTTGCCGGTGGCTTTGGTGCCGGGGTGCGTGCCTCGAGCGTGATTGATGAGATGATGCGGCCCTATTTCCCTGGAGGGAAGATGCATCTGCTCTATAGCCATCACGACCAGGTCATGGCCTTGCCCGACGGCGCCACCCGATGTGCCACGAGCGACTTTTGCCTCAACGAGTCGTTCAGGATGGGGCGTCAGGTGGTCACTTTCCAGGGGCATCCCGAGTTTACCGTAGCCTACAGCCGCCACCTGCTCATCAACTGCAGCGACGACCTGGACGCGTCCGTCAGGCTTGCAGCCCTGCAAACCCTTGACAACCAGGAGCCCCAAGGCAGGGAGGCAGCGCGTTACGCCCTCAACCTGCTTCTCGGGTAAGGTCACCACTATCCCCATGTGGATGACCGACTTGGGGAAAGTGACTCCGTATATGAGCAGTGGCTGTTGCAAAGGAAAAAGTAATGCCGATTGCGTTTTGACATGGCATATTGGGGCCTTATTGACGTATATTTGCTGCCGTGGTGGTGAACCGACGTAGGTGAAGTGAAATGTATATCACCCCCCTATAGGGGGTGTAATATATAAATTTCACCACCCCACTCACCGGAGCACTGCACCAATGGTGAAGTGAAGTGAAATTGACCATTGACTTACCAGCATTGATAGGGTTGCTGCTGATTGATGGACGTTGCCCGGTCGCTTGAAAAAATGACGGCCCAGAGGTGGAGATCAAGCGCGGGTGCGGTACTGCGAGTGGGTGTGGAATTGGGTTTGTCAGGCGATTATGGAGTGTGAGAGTGTTTTTTTTAGTACCTTTGCGGTCTTAAACGCATTAAACAGTTGATTATATGTCAAGAAATGAAAAGGAACTCGAGGGAGTGACGCTGCTGGGCAACCAGGGCACAAACTATGAGTTTGATTACCGTCCCGACGTGCTCGAGACCTTCGAGAACAAACATCCCGAGAACGAATATGTGGTGACGCTCGATTGCCCCGAGTTCACCTCGTTGTGCCCCAAGACGGGCCAGCCCGACTTTGGCCGCATCATCATCAACTACATCCCGCGGGTGCGCATGGTCGAGAGCAAGTCGCTGAAGCTGTACCTGTTCAGTTTCCGCAACCACGGTGACTTCCACGAGGATTGTGTCAACATCATCATGAAGGACTTGGTCAAGCTCATGGACCCCAAATACCTCGAGGTCATCGGCCTGTTCAACCCCCGTGGCGGCATTAGCATCAAGCCGTTTGCAAACTATGGCGACAGCGACCACCAGGACATGGTGCGCCAGCGCCTCATCAGCAACTTCCATAACGATTGATCACATGAAGGACGCAGTAATTATCACATCGGGCGGCATGGACTCGACCACCATGCTCTATGAGTACAAGGACGAGATCGCCATGGCCATCACCTTTGACTATGGCAGCACCCAGAACGGGCGCGAGCGTCGCTGTGCCATCATGCATTGCGAGCGATTGGGTATCAAGCACCTGATCATCCCCCTGGAGTTCATGCACAAGTACTTCAAGAGTGCCCTGCTCGAGAGTGCCGACGCCATCCCCGACGGCAACTACAACGACGAGAACATGAAGGCGACGGTGGTCCCTTTCCGCAACGGCATCATGCTGGCTATCGCCTGCGGCATTGCCGAGAGCAACGGCCTAAAGCGCGTCATGATTGCCAACCACGCCGGCGACCACTCGATTTACCCTGACTGCCGCTCGCCCTTTATCGAGGCCATGAGCACGGCCATGATGACGGGTACCTACGAGGGAATCAAAGTCTTTGCCCCCTATACCGACCTGAGCAAAGCCGACATTGCCCGTCATGGCGCTGCCCTGGGCATTGACTACAGCGAGACCTACTCCTGCTACAAGGGCGGTGAGAAGCACTGCGGCACCTGCGGCACCTGCACCGAGCGCCGCCAGGCCTTGCGTGAAGCAGGCATCGACGACCCCACCGAGTACCTCTTTTAGAGATTAGAGATAAAAGACAAGAGATGAAAGATAGTTGATTGTCAATGGGTTGGTAATAATTGCTTAGGAAGGGAGAAAATCTTTTATCTTTTAACTTTTATCTTTTATCTAAAAAAGTGCTACCTTTGCAGCCGCATTTAGAGAAAAATTTCTATAATTAACGACATAATAAAGATTTCAAAGAAATGAAAGCATTTGTATTCCCTGGACAGGGAGCACAGTTTGTTGGTATGGGCAAGGACCTGTATGACAATAATCCCCAAGCCAAAGAATTGTTTGAGAAAGCCAATGAGGTGCTGGGCTTCCGCATCACCGACCTCATGTTTGAAGGCACCGAGGACGACCTGAAGCAGACCAAGGTCACTCAGCCTGCCGTATTCCTGCACTCGGTAATCCTCGCGCTCACCATGGGCGACGAGTTCAAGCCCGACATGGTTGCCGGTCACTCGCTGGGCGAGTTCTCGGCACTGGTCGCAGCAGGAGCACTGCCCTTTGAGCAGGGCCTGAAGCTGGTCGAGGCTCGCGCCCTGGCCATGCAGAAGGCTTGTGAGGCCGCACCCTCGACGATGGCTGCCATCATCGGCCTGCCCGACGAGAAGGTAGAGGAAATCTGCGCCACCATCGATGGCGTGTGTGTCCCTGCCAACTATAACTGCCCTGGACAGGTGGTCATCTCGGGTGAGATTGCCGCCATCGAGGCCGCATGTGAGAAATTCAAGGAGGCCGGTGCTCGCCGCGCGTTGCCCCTCAAGGTGGGTGGCGCTTTCCACTCGCCCCTGATGGAGCCTGCCCGCGCAGAGCTTGCCGAGGCTATCGAGGCTGCCGACTTCTCGGCTCCCCGCTGCCCCATCTACCAGGATGTGGACGCTAAGCCGCACACCGATCCCGCCGAAATCAAGGCTAATCTGCTGCAACAGTTGACCGCTCCCGTGCGTTGGAGTCACATCGTGGCCAACATGGTTGCCGACGGCATGACCGAGGCCGAGGAACTCGGCCCCGGTAAGGTCCTCCAGGGCCTCATCGGCAAGACCAGCCGCGAGGTTGCCTTGAGCGGTCGCCAGTGATACTCTTATAGTTAGAAGTTAAGAGTGAGGAGTTAAAGTTAAGCATCCGCATTTCGGCCAACGAAGTGCGGATGCTTATTATGACGGATCCTTGCAAGGACAATAAATAGTCCTACCAAGTAACTATTCGTCGAATCACCGTGATGACCACCCCCACGCTAAGCCGCAAAGGCGCTAAGATATTGATTTAAAAACTATAATGTGTTGTTCCGATGGGTACGACAATCAGCAATGTCCATGCGTCAAAGCCATGAGATGATATCCATAGATAAACTTATAGCATTGATTATAAAAAAATTAGCGTCTTTGCGCCTTGGCGTGGGGACATATTCGGTGATTAGTTACCCTACCAAACAGTTCACGATTAACTATTAACTGTTATTGGATGCCCAGGATGCGGTGGGTCTGCAGCGAAAGCCGCCACTGCGGGTTGTCGAGCACGGCCTGGACGGTCGCTTGCATGTTGCTGCGGCATTGCTCCTGATCGCTCACCCAGCAGGGTTGCAGGTAGCGGTGGGTGGCCGTGATGTTGTCGTATTGGGCCAAGTCTTGGCCCAGATAGACGACCTTGAGCTCATCGCAGCGGGTGAGCACCACCGTAGCGTCGCCACTGCCGCCAATACCCGTCTTGGGCGACAGGGTCACCCAGTCGAGGCCGTGGGGCAGGGGATGGGTGCCGTTGGTCTCGATGGCAATACGCTTGCCCGTCATCTGCTTGAGGCCCGCCACAAAGTCGTCATCGATCCATAACGAAGGCTCACCTCCCGTGAGCACGATGAGCGGTGCCGTGGGGTAACGCATCACCTGCTCAGCGATCTGGGGTAACGACATCATCGTGCCCCGCTCATGATGCGTGTCGCAAAAAGGGCAGGACAGATTGCAGCCGCTCAGCCTGATGAACACGCTGGCTGTGCCGGTATTGTAACCCTCGCCCTGCAGCGAGTGGAAGATCTCGTTAACCTTCCACATCGTTGTCCTCGTCCTTGACGTAGGTGGCCAGGTTGTTGGCACTCTCGCGCACGTCGGCACGGTAGCAGTTGGGCACTGTCTCGACGATCCAGTGGGCGATGTTCTCGGCGGTGGGGTTGAAGTCGAGCACCTCGTTGAGGTTGCGGTGGTCGAGCTTGCCATGAACCATCTCCTTGATGAGGGTGAAGTCGGTCACCATGCCGTTGTCGTCCAGTTCACGGGCCTTGCAATAGACGTCCACAATCCAGTTGTGGCCGTGCAGGTTCTCGCACTTGCTGTTGTGGTCGAGATACAGCATGTGGGCCGAGGATATCTCGATGGTCTTTCTAACGTAGTACATTGTTTAGTTTTTAGTTTTTAGTTGTCAGTTTTAAGTTGTTGTCAGCGTTTGCCCATGCCGTGGCTTGGCCTGGGCTGATTATTGCCGCTTGTTGCGTTGCTGGGGCACCGACTCGTTGAAGTGCATGTAGTAAACCAAGTTCACGGTTCCCTTGTCATATCCCATAGTCACGGCCGTGAGGTAGTCGCTGCAGAAGATGCCGTCTCTTGCCAGCACAAAGCCCTTGGTGCCCAACCGACTCTCCACCTTGTTGACAATGACGGGCTCGGTAGTGGCAGGGCAGTGGTTGACATTCAACGTGAGGATGACGCACTTCACGCGCGCGTCATAGTTGAACTCGGCGCTTGTGCTGTCGGCATTGGCGGTGGCCACTTCGCGGTCGAACACATACTGGATGAAATAGGGTCCCTGCGGCATGATCAACGTGTTGTTGCCGGCATAGGGTAGGGCATTGGTGCCCACCATGCTGTTCATGTCCATGAGTGTGGTCGATGCGCCGGCTCCGCAGCAGGTGGTCTCGTCGAACATCATCATCATCGATGCGGCAGCCAGGTCGGTGTCGATGTAGCCTCGTGTGGCATAGGGGTTGTCTTCGCTCACGTGGGCATTGATGAACTTGACATCGCCCACAGGCTTGCCATTGCGGTCGATGATGTGGTACACGTCGCCATCCACAGCAATCAGTCGCTCGCCATTAACGTCGATGAGGTTGTCATGCTCGATGGGGACCAGCACCTGATTGTTCTTGTCGACCATGCCTATTTTCTTGCCCTTGACGACGATATAGTCGCCGCTGGGAGTGCGGGAGAACTCGGCATATCCGGCTTTCTCGACCTTCTCCGAGTCATCGATGGGGTTGGCCACCTCTTTGCCCTCGGGGCTCAGGCACACTGCTGTGTCACCCTTGACGACAGGCAGCACACCGTTGATAAAGTAGGGTTGGATGGGCTGGTACTCGGTCGTGGTCGCTGTGAACATGACTTTTCCGCTCTTGTCGATGACCGAGAAATTCACTGCACTGTCATTGGGCTGGTTCTGGTCGATCACCAAGGCGTAATCATTATACAGGAACATATTGGCACTGCTGTATTCGGCTTGGATGATCGTGTCGCCCTGGCTATTGATATAGCCCCAGTTGCCGTTGTCGTTCTGGATGGCAGCCATGCCACGCGAGAACATGGAGCATTGAGAGACGTCCTTGGGCAACTGCTTGATGACTTGACCCTTGCGGTCGATGACGCACAATGGTTCTCCCACACGGCTGCACACGGCCACACCATCGTCGCTGAAGGCTGTCACGCTGCCAAAGTGGCCGGCAACAGGTGTGGTGGGGGCTGCCACATCATAGTAGTCGTAGGTCCCATCGTCGTTCATCACGTAGAACATGTCGGCAACAATGGGAGACGGTGCCTTGTCAAAGGCGTCCCGGGCGATTACCTCACCGCTGTTGATGTCCAGGATGCTCCACTTCTCACTGCCCTGGAGCTGCACGGGCAGGTATTGCGTTTTGTACTGGTAGGTCGTGCTCTCGCTGCCGCAGGCGGTGAGCAATATCGTCGCTATGGCGGCAAGAGCCCATCTTGTGAGTGATTTCGTCATTGCTGTGTAGTGTATAACATTGATTTAGACTGCAAACTTACTCAAAAATACGGCAACTCGTGTAAAAACACCGCAGTTTAAACATTTTTTATCTATTCGGCCACACGTCATAACCATTCTCCGAATGTGTCCCCACGCTAAGGCGCAAAGATGCTAAGTTTTTTATAATCAATGATATAAGTTTATCTATAGAAATCATCTTATGGTTTTTACGCATTGGTATTGCTGATTATCGACCATAGCGAAACAATACATTATACTTTTTTAAATCAATATCTTTCTATATATGCTTTTGCATATTTGTCTGATTTCTTGATATTTATATAAATATCGCTTAGCGCCTTTGCGGCTTAGCGTGGGGTTGGGCATCACGGTGAACGCTGAATAGTTACCACACGTCATAACCATTCGTTACATTTCCTTGCCATCGCATCCATTTGATTGAATTATTGGCCCGTAGGTTGAAATACTGGCCGATTGGTATCGCCTAATAGCAATGTTTTTTATAATTTTGCGCTGAAATTATAGATAACGAGACATTTATGGCGTTTTTCTTAAACTTAATGGAAATGAAAAAGATTCTAAAGAACCTCTTGCTGATGTTTGTGGTTATGCAAGGGCTACAGGCAGCAGCAGCCATCCCGACCAATTATTATAACTCGGCGTTGGGCAAAAACGACAAGGCGCTGATGACAGCCTTGCACCAGATCATTAACGGTCACACCAAGCGCTCCTATAAACAGGTGTTGACCGATTTCAGGTCCACCGACTGCAACGGCACGACGATCATCGACCGGTATTCCAATTCGCAGTTCACCTATCAGGTCGACGAGTGTGGCACCTACAGCTCTGTGGGTGACTGTTACAATCGCGAGCACTCGATCCCCAACAGTTGGTGGGGTAAATCTGACACCGATACGGCCTACACTGATCTGCAACACTTGTTCCCCGTTGACGGCTGGGTGAACGGCGCACGCGGTAATTACCCTTTCGGTGACTGTGACTACGGCACAGCCAAGGGTACCGGAAAATTGGGCACATGCACCTTCAGCGGCTATTCGGGAACGGTGTTTGAGGTGGCCGACGAGTATAAGGGTGACTTTGCCCGTGTCTATTTCTATTTTGCCACTCGTTACATGGCTCGCATCGGCAATTATACCGAATCGAACGGAAGCGACGTGTTCACGTCCAGTTCCTACTTGTGCATGACTACATGGGCCATCAACCAGTTGCTCGAGTGGCACCGCAACGACCCGGTGAGCACGCTGGAAACGACGCGCAATGATGCCGTGTATAGCATCCAAAAAAACCGTAATCCCTTCATCGATCATCCCGAACTCGTGGAGTACATCTGGGGTAATAAGAAGGGTACTGCATGGACCGGCAGTGGCTCAACCACAACTCCAGTGCTGACTTCTCCCACAAGTGGCTCGACGGTTAATGTGGGCACCAATACCGGCAGCGGTGTGAGCAAGAGCATCACTGTCAAGGGTAGCAACTTGACCAAGGCTTTGTCGATTAGCGTGAGCGGAACAGGATTCAGCGCGAACAAGACGATGATTACCGCTGCCAACGCCAACAACGGAACGACTGTCACCGTCACCTATGACGGAACCGCTACCAGTGCAACGGGCACACTCACCATCAGCAGCAGCGAGGTGAGCAGCACAGTCAGCCTCACTGCCAGCTATAGCAGCGGCGGTGGTGGCGACCCTGTTGCGGGCGAAGAGACAATCGAGACTTGGGAAGGCATCTCAGGATACGGCAGTTACTCCACAACCTCAATCCGGGGAGCCGCATTTAATTGGAATACTAATGATGTGGGTATTTGGAACTCGGACACCAACAAGAATGGTACGCAGAGCTGCCGTTTCGGCAAAACTTCGGCTTCCTACATCGAAATGGCCCAGGATGTGTCAAATGGGGCAACCAGGGTGACCTTCTATGCCGCTAAGTGGGGCAGCGATGACGCGCCCACGCTGCAATTGCTTTATAGCACCAATGGCGGCAACTCATGGACAAGTGTGGGCACCTGCTCTCCTGGCTCGTCCTGGCAGCAATACAGCTTTGACCTGAATGTGACCGGTAATGTACGCTTCAAAATCCTGCAGACCGCCGGTGAACGCCTGAACATTGATGATATTGCCATCACCAGTAATAATGGCCCTGTGGCAACGCCAGAGCTGACGGCACCGACCAATGGCTCCACGGTCAATGTGGGCACCATTGCCGCGACTGGCACTGCTGTGAGCAAGACCATCATGGTCAAGGGTAGTGATTTGACCAAGGCTTTGAGTGTGAGTGTGAGCGGCAGGGGTTTTAGCGTGACCCCGTCGATCATCTCGGCAACCAGTGCCAATGCTGGCACGACAGTGACCGTGACCTATTCATCGACTACCGCTGGAAGCGCCACGGGCACTTTGACAATCGGCAGCAGTGAGGTGAATTGTGTGGTGAATCTGACAGCCAGCAAAATTGCGATGCCCACTATTGCCATCTCAGCGCTCGACGTGATTGAGACTCAGCAAAATGCCGATTCTCCCATCATCATGGGAACTGTGACGACCGAGAATAATGACGAGAACATCACCCTACAGGTAAATGACGCTAAATTCGAGCTCAGCCTCAACAGGAGCGACTGGTCTAACCAGCTCACGCTCGATCCCTCGGGAGAGGTGTTCTATGTGCGCTTGGCAAGCACCTCAACGCTGGGCGAGTTCAATGCGACAATATCGGCTTCCACGACCCTTGCCTCGGCCTATGCTGATGTCACTGCAGTCGTGAACAGTAGGCTGGGTGATGTCAATATGGACGGTGCTATCGATGTTAGTGATGTGACGGCTCTCATCGCCCATATTTTGGGTACCGAAGTCACCCCGTTCAATGAGGCTGCGGCCGATGTCACCAGCGACTCGAGCATCGACGTTAGCGATGTGACCGCGCTCATCGCGATTATCCTTGGCAATAACCCTTCGACGGCCTTGTTGAACTGGTATGCTGTTCCTGCTGCCGATGGCGTTTTGGTCAATAATCCCATGGGTGAAACACTCGAGGTCTTTGACCTTGATGCCAATTGTGTGGCTACAGTGAATGCCAATGGGTTGACAGCAATACAATTGCCGTCAGGCATATATCTGGTGTCCAGTGACACGGTTTCGCGCAAGGTCGTGGTGAAGTGATTACATCTCGATAAGATAAACCATAGACCAATTAAAAGAGGCCTATTGGTCATTTTGCAGGATAAGAAGTGCCTGTAGAGCCGATGAACACTGGCTTTGCAGGCATTTCAAAATTTTCAGCCAAAAATCTGCTTTTTAAAGCGTTCTATTGGTCATTTTGCAGGATGAGAGTTGCGTTGAAGCCCGATAGCCACTATATTTGTGACTATTTGAAAAGGTCTAAAAACAGAACGATATGAACAAAAAAGTGTCCTCATTGCGGCTCGCCTATTACGGTGCGCAATGGCACCCGAGGCGGTGTTCAACTGTACAAGTGCATGGCCTGTGGCCGCCAGTTCCGGGGTAAGGTGTATCTGGACAAGCTAACCCTCTGGGAACACTATTTGGAAGGCAAGCAGACATTGAATGAGCTTGCCGCCACCCATAGCGTGAGCATTTCAACAGTGCAGCGCCTATTGCGCGGTGTCAGTATTCCATGGCGCAACCCGGTGTGCCGCGGGCATGGTGTGGTGCAGATTGACGCGACTTACTTCGGGCGCAACTGCGGCGTTCTGGTTGCCCTTGAGGCATCGAGCGGACGGCCTCTGTACTTGAAACACATTGCCCATGAGCGCACCTCGGACTACGCGGACGCGCTGGCGTGGATTGAGCATGACGGCTATGTGGTTGACGGCATCGTCATCGACGGGATGCAGACGTTGTTCACGCTCTTTAGCGACTACAAGGTGCAGATGTGCCAGTACCACATGTGCGCCATCGTCAGGAGGAAACTCACAGGCAATCCGCGTCTGCCCGCTGGCATTGAACTGAAGGCGCTGATGGCGACGCTGACCACCAGTGACAGGGAGTGCTTCACAGAGGCCTTCGAAGCGTGGGTGATCAAGTGGGATGCGTTCCTGAAAGAACGCACCGTCAGCCCCGAGACGGGCAAGACATTCTACACCCACCGCAGGTTGCGCTCTGCCATGGCCAGCATCCGCTTTTACCTGCCATATCTGTTCACATGGCAAAAGGTCAAGGGCATGCCCAACACCAACAACAAGCTGGAGGGCATCTTTGCCGACCTGAAGCGCAACATCAACAATCACAGCGGCATGAGCCGCAAGAATCGGGAACGCTTCATCAACGGGTTTTTCTTGGCATTGGGCAACAATCCGCAATAGAAAAGGGCGGATCCTCTCCGCCCCATTGTTCTGCGTCTTTCGCCGCAGCCCTATTCCTGGCATGGTTGCTCCCCAGCAGAGCCATGTTACGCTTCAGGCTGCACGGCAAAGATAACGCGCCCTTTTCAATAAGCAATACCTGCCCTGAAAATTCATCCTGCAAAATGACCAATAGAACCACTATATGGCTTTTTCATCCTGCAAAATGACCATTACACC
>Ga0247611_10000408_pt1 | contig 88001 bp, 83 predicted proteins | sample 177DNAGHGhighgp2_FD_192422 | JGI IMG/M metagenome (GOLD analysis project Ga0247611, IMG submission 192422) | Sheep rumen microbial communities from Palmerston North, Manawatu-Wanganui, New Zealand - 1770 DNA GHGhigh gp2 | ecosystem: Host-associated > Mammals > Digestive system > Stomach > Rumen...
CTGGGCTGACAGTTACGGCTTCTTCAAAGGTCATCGTACTAATGGACTTCACGCTAAGTGATTGATAATAAACAGTTAATAAACAATAAATATTTTCCAATTATTTGGAAAGCAACATAGAAGATTATAAAGGTTTTCTCTATGCGCCAGCCGACAAAAATCCATGGCTCACCCCGCAGGGGCAAAGGCTTTGTGAGCCATACAAAAACTCTGACGCAGGGCGGCTTGCCCCCAGAGTCAGTTACATCCTTCCCATATAGGGGAAGGCTTGGTTAGGGTGGATGTCTCTTTCTTACTTTCTCTGCGCCAGAGAAAGTTAAACATCGTTATGATAAAAAGAAAAAAAATCTCTTTTGAAAGAGAAACAAAAATAGAAATCCTGCTGTGAAGCAGCATCTATAAAAAATCGTTATGTTTCGGAGGGAGGCTCAGTCTCTCATAAAAAAGGTTCCGCTCGGCTATGCCGCTTGCCACTGTAAGGACGCAAGAACACATGGGCCTCTCCTCCTTTGTAAAAACAAATTATTAGTATGAATATAGCAATAGTAGGCACAGGCTACGTCGGCCTGGTCAGTGGAACGTGCTTCGCCGAGATGGGAGCACATGTCACGTGCGTCGATGTCGATGCACAGAAGATACAGAAACTCAAAGACGGCATGATGCCCATCTATGAGCCCGGACTAGAAGAACTCGTAAAGCGCAACGTAGAATACGGACGCTTGCAGTTTACGACCGACCTGACAGAAGTCCTCGATGATGTCGAAGTCGTGTTCTCTGCCGTAGGCACACCCCCAGACGAAGACGGGTCTGCAGACCTCAAATACGTCCTGGCCGTAGCCCGCCAGTTCGGCCAGAACATCCACAAATACACCATACTCGTCACCAAGTCCACTGTTCCCGTTGGTACCGCCCAAAAAGTCAAGGCCGCCATTCAGGACGAACTGAAGAAGCGAGGCGTAGACGTTCCTTTCGATGTTGCCTCCAATCCCGAGTTCCTGAAGGAAGGTGCCGCCATCAAGGACTTTATGAGTCCAGACCGCGTAGTCGTAGGCACAGAATCAGAGAAAGCCAAGGAAGTGATGACGCGGCTTTACAAGCCATTCCTCATTAATAACTTCCGCGTGATCTTCATGGACATCCCTTCTGCCGAGATGACCAAATATGCCGCCAATGCCATGTTGGCCACGCGTATCTCCTTCATGAACGATATTGCCAACCTCTGTGAACGCGTTGGTGCCAATGTCGACTCAGTCCGTAAAGGAATCGGAACAGACACCCGTATAGGCTCCAAGTTCCTCTATGCCGGCTGTGGCTATGGTGGCAGTTGCTTCCCCAAGGATGTCAAGGCCTTGGTACATACAGGTCTTGACAATGACTACCACATGGAAGTCATTGAGGCCGTGGAGCGTGTCAACGAGAAACAGAAGTCCATTATCTACGACAAGATTATCAAGGCCGTCGGTGATGTCCGGGGCAAGACCATAGCCATTATAGGCCTGGCCTTTAAGCCCGAGACCGACGATATGCGCGAGGCCCCGGCCTTGGTGGTCATCGATAAACTCCTGAAGGCAGGCGCCTCAGTTCGTGTCTTCGACCCGGTAGCCATGGACGAATGCAAGCGCCGTATTGGCGATGCCGTCACCTATTGTAAGAATATGTACGACGCATCCGATGGTGCAGATGTCTTTGCCCTGATGACCGAGTGGCGTCAGTTCCGCATGCCCTCATGGAATGTCATCAAAAAAGTGATGTCCGGCAACATTGTGGTCGATGGCCGTAATATCTATGACCGTTCAGAGTTGGAAGAACTCGGCTTTGTATATACTCGAATAGGAGAGAAATAATATGTTCAACCTAGACAAATTCATAGCAGATAGCGTTACCAAACGCCCAGTGAGTATGTTTGCCGCTGATATAGAGGCAAACAAAGAGACTCTCATTAAAGAGATAAAGGATAAGAAAGTCTGTGTCATTGGTGGTGCTGGTAGCATTGGATCCTCGTTTATCAAGGCTATTCTACACTTTGAACCAAAGAGCGTAGTCGTTATTGATCTCAATGAGAATGGCCTTGCAGAATTGGTACGTGATGTTCGTAGCACTGATGGTCTGTATGTGCCAGATGAGTTCCGTTGTTATACGCTAAATTTCGCAGATCCCATCTTTGCGCGTATCTTCCGCGAGGATAAGGGCTATGATATTGTAGCTAACTTTTCTGCCCATAAGCATGTGCGTTCTGAGAAGGACCGCTATAGCGTTCAGGCACTAATAGAGAACAACGACATCAAGGCAAAGAAATTGATGGACCTCTTGACAGTTTATCCACCAAAGCACTTCTTCTGCGTAAGTACAGATAAGGCCGCAAACCCAGTGAACATCATGGGAGCTTCAAAGCGCATCATGGAAGACCTTGTAATGGCTTATAATGACAAGTTTAAAGTGACTACTGCTCGTTTTGCAAATGTAGCATTCAGTAATGGCTCCCTGCCTGATGGTTGGATTCACAGGCTTCAAAAGAAGCAACCGTTGGCTGCACCGAGTGATGTGAAGCGTTACTTTGTCAGTCCTGAGGAATCTGGGCAGATTTGTATGTTGGCTTGCATCCTTGGTAAAGGAGGTGAAGTGTTCTTCCCGAAGTTAGGTGAAGACCAGATGCTCACTTTTAGCAGTATTTGCGATGAGTTCGTAAAGTCAGAAGGCTTTGCCAAGAAAGAGTGTGCCAACGATGCCGAAGCCAAACAGTATGCAGCCAAGATGGACTATGACAACGATACCTATCCCGTTGTCTATTTCAAGAGTGATACAACAGGCGAGAAAGCTTACGAAGAATTCTATGTTCCTGGCGAGAAAATCAATATGGAACGCTTCAAGGCTCTTGGTGTAGTGGAAGAAACCACCCGCAGACCGATGCCGGAAGTAAATGCCTTCTTTGAGAAGTTAGAATCCATCTTCAATAAGGATGAATTTACCAAAGCACAGGTGGTTGAGGCTATCAAGGAGTTTATACCAAACTTTGAGCACGAGGAAAAGGGAAAGAACCTAGATCAAAAAATGTAGATAATCATAAAATCATGGCAGATTATAAGAAGACTATAGAATTTATCAAGTCTGTATATGGCAACCAAGAGTTTACTCCTTTGGCTGTCCCTGTTTTTGCTGGCAATGAGAGGAAATACCTCAATGAGTGTATTGACACCACCTTTGTGTCCTCTGTAGGTAAGTTCGTTGACCGTTTCGAGGAAGATATGGCTAAATACACAGGTGCCAAGCGAGCTGTGGTGTGTGTGAGTGGTACTAATGCTCTCCACATGAGCTTATTACTTGTGGGTGTGAAACGTGATGATGAAGTGCTTACTCAGGCACTCACTTTTATAGCTACCTGTAATGCATTGAGCTATATTGGTGCCCATCCTGTATTCATAGACGTGGATAAAGAAACGATGGGACTATCTCCTGATGCCATGAAGGAATGGCTTCAGAAGAATGCAGAGGTTCGCAAGAATACCCGTATTAATGAACTGGACAAGAGCCATGACTTTGCATTCCAGGAAGATGAGTATGCCTGCTACAACAAGAATACTGGTCGCAGAATCAAGGCTTGTGTACCTATGCATACTTTTGGTCATCCAGTTCGCATAGAAGAGATTGCAGCTCTCTGCAAAGAGTGGCATATTGAATTAGTTGAGGATGCGGCTGAAAGCATTGGTTCAAAATATAAAGGCAAACACACTGGCACTTTTGGTAAGATTGGTGCTATCAGCTTCAATGGTAACAAGACCATCACCACCGGTGGTGGCGGTATGATGCTCTTCAATGATGAAGAACTGGGAACAATCGCTAAGCATATCACAACTCAGGCTAAGATTCCTCATCGCTGGGAGTTCCGTCACGACCATATTGGTTTCAACTATCGCATGCCTAACATCAATGCTGCACTTGGTTGTGCTCAGCTGGAGCATCTGGATGAGTATGTAGCCAGCAAACGTAAGGTGGCTGCTGAATATGAGGCTTTCTTCAAAAATGTGCCAGATATTGAGTTCTTTGTTGATTCTCCTTACACTTTCTCTAACTATTGGCTGAATGTTGTCATTCTACCTAACAAGGAAGAACAGATAAATTTCCTCACTCAGACTAATGACAATGGCGTAATGACACGACCTATCTGGGAGCTGATGAACCGTCTGCCAATGTTTGAAAAGTGCGAGAATGATGGTTTGAAGAATACCATCTGGTTTGCAGATAGGGTTGTAAATATCCCGAGTTCTGTTAGGCTTTAGTTTGTATCTATGCAAATCAAAAATATATCTACTTGGAATTTCACTCCTCAAATGGAGGGGTTATTGTTTTTCGCCAATATAATTGACGAAATGACATTCAATTATACTCTTGACTCTTTCAAGGCATCTGTTCATAATGTTTTTTCTTTGATGAGAGAGTCTATAGAAACTATTGATGATATTCAAGATGAAACGATAAAGAAAGGTTCGCTGCCTCCTATTTTAGAAGAAATTAATGATGCCATTATACATGATCCTATATTTAACAATATAATCAAATCAAAATGTTATAACCTACTTGTGCCCAAGATTAAAGCCAATACACCCTATAAAGAGTTAAAACTCATATTGGAAATGTTTTTGTCAAAAGAAGTGCTAGACGAGTATAATGATTGCTTGAAAGCAAATCTTTCCGATTTGATTAAGACCAAACCTAATCAGAAGAAAAATATAGAAAAACTTTCACGCTTATTTGTTGCGCAAATGCGCTTTATGGGTTACCCGAATGCATCTGTGCATTTGAAAAATAAAGAATTTTTCTTTGGCTACACTTCGAATATTCAAAGTGAAAATGATATAGATGCATTCTTCCGTTTATTTGATTTCAAAAGAGAGGAGTATTCAGTATGTTTGTTTGGTAACAAATTGTATAGTTATCTGGCCAATGCCCTTCAGCAGGTACAGATCAATATAACTAACACTTTTAATCTGCTTTCTTGGAATACTGCTTATTCTAACATAAGGATTACTCCAAATAAAGGTCAATATATTATTATAGATATAGAGGGAATGGATGAATACCATGCTTTTGAGCGTGCAAGAACAAAGTTGGTACATTTTACCTCTTTGTTCTCATTTTATCATCATAAAGATCAATTTAAAATTATACGTAATGAGTGTATAGTCCGTCGTAAAAGTGATGGCGCATGTTATAGATGGGCAATTCCAGAGTCCCCAATAATGGCATGTGAAGATACATTTCCGACCTACGCATCAAATATTTACCAGCAAATTATAACAAAGATAAAGTTAGATGGCGACTCGTTTGAACGTTTTACAAAGACTATAAGACTTCATGATTCAGCAATACGTAGTTCGCATACAGAAAACCAGTTCCTCAACCTTTTTACTGCTTTTGAGGTGCTTATTCCAAAGATGCCCGATTCTGGAAAAGACAGAATAGTTCAAATAGCCGATATGATTATCCCGTATCTCTGTCAACATCATTTTAAGAAAATAGCTCTGTCTTTTGGGCAGGATTTTCGACATTGGAACAATACATTATATAAAAGTATCATGGCTCAAGTAACCGATGGTAATAATGAAGAAGAAAAATTATGTGCATTAATATGTCTTCAGAAATATGATTTTTTGAGAAGCCAGATAATGGCTGATGCATCTACTGCCCATTTTTATCTACTTCGTTTTCGATTGTGGAAACTGAATATGCGTATGGGTAGTATAAAGAATGTAAAATCAACATTTATGCGATTTGAAGAACGAATGCGTTGGCATATTATCAGACTTTATCGCACAAGAAATCTTATCGTTCATGCAGGAGCACATCCTGTATATCTGGATATGTTGCTGGAAAATATTCACTCTTTCTATGATTTGTTCATGAAAGAGTTATTCACAGACATAACAACTCATAATGCACTTAAACTTGAGTATTCTTATTTCCTGCATAGTCAGAGATATGCAGACTATAAGCAATATTTAGAAGGAGTAGATAATAATGTTCCTGTCAATGCGAGCAATTATCTCAAAGTTTTGGGGATTAATTAATAACATCTTTGAGTAATCGATGGCTTATTCCCATTCTAAGTGTTTTATCAAAAGAATTATGCAAAAACTTTTAATTCTTGTTGGTGGTGGCGGGCACTGCAAGTCCGTGATTGAGGCTGCCGAGAGTGCTGGCTTCAGCATTCTTGGTGTGCTGGATATGCCTGAAGAGGTTGGGAAGGAAATCCTCTCTACCAAGGTAATTGGTACGGATGATGACATACCTGCTTACGTAGAGAAAGCGGAATTCGTCATTACCGTAGGCTTTATTAAGAATCCGGCAATCCGCATTAAACTTTACAACAAAATTAAGGAGGCTGGTGGAAAACTGGCAACAATTGTGGCCTCTACAGCATACGTTTCAAAATATGCAGAGATAGGTGAGGGTACGGTAGTACTCCACCAGGCATTTGTGAATGCAGGTGCCAAGGTAGGAAAGAATGTAATCCTGAATACTGCAACCAATATTGAACACGATGCGGTTATTGGAGACCAATGCCACATCTCCACTGGAACAATGGTCAATGGAGAATGCAAGATAGGTGAGCGTTGCTTTATTGGTAGTCAGTCAGTCCTTGCTAACTGCATTTCTGTTGGTGATGACATTATCGTAGGCGCTGGTTCTTTTGTACGTAAAAGTATCAAAGAAAAAGGTATCTATTCTGGAAATCCTGCTGTTTTGAAAATCAAGACAAAGTAAATGCATATGCATACATTGATTATAGCAGAGGCTGGTGTGAATCACAACGGCTCTATTGATATTGCCAAGCAGTTGGTGGATAAAGCTGTAGAGGCCGGAGTCGATATTATTAAGTTCCAGACCTTTAAGGCCGAGAAACTAGTGTCCAAATCAGCGAAGCAGGCTGAATATCAGAAAAAGAACATAGGCTCCAATTCTGACGACAGTCAGTATAACATGCTGAAGAAGTTGGAACTCTCTGAGCAAGATCACCAGGAGTTGATGACTTATTGCAAAGAGCATGGCATTCAATTCTTCTCTACAGCTTTTGATCTAGAGAGTATCGATTATCTCCATTCCTTGAATCTGGGACTCTGGAAAATTCCTTCAGGAGAAATCACCAATTATCCCTATATAAAAAAAATTGCACAATATCATGAGCCTGTGATTCTGTCTACGGGTATGTGTGAGATGGATGACATCTCTGCCGCCATGAATGTCTTGTGTGAAAATGGAGTTGATAGACCTCAGATTACTATCCTACATTGTAATACAGAGTATCCCACCCCTTATGAAGACGTGAATCTATTGGCGATGCAACATATTAAAGAGGATTTTCAAGTAGAAGTTGGATATTCTGATCATACCAAGGGTATAGAAGTCCCAATTGCTGCAGTGGCTTTAGGTGCTTCTGTTATCGAGAAGCACTTCACGCTTGACCGCAATATGGAAGGTCCAGACCATAAGGCATCACTAGAACCTGAAGAATTGAAGGCCATGGTCAGTGCTATTCGCCATATTGAAAAGGCTCTGGGGGATGGTCATAAGCAGATATCAGAGTCTGAACGTAAGAACATTGCCATTGCCCGTAAAAGTATAGTAGCAGCCTGCCCTATCAAGAAGGGGGAAATGCTGACAGAACAGAACTTGACTGTCAAGCGCCCAGGTACAGGTATCTCTCCTATGCGCTGGGAGGAGGTTATAGGTACTAAGGCCATCAAGGATTTCGCTGAAGAAGATTTGATAGAAATATAATTCGTTCAATCCGTGTAATTCGTGTTTGTAATGAATAGAAAGATTTGTGTTGTCACTGGCAGCCGAGCTGAGTATGGCATTATGAGAAACTTGATGTCAGCCATAAAGAATGATCCAGATTTGACACTTCAAGTCATTGCCACGAATCAGCATCTCTCAAAACTCCAGGGTGAAACCTATAAGGAGATAGAGCGTGATGGCTTCACCATTGACTACAAGGTTTACATGGCTGATGATGAGGCACCAGATAATGCCAATACAACAGCAAAGGCTATTGGTCGAGGTTTATGTGGATTTGCAGATGCTTTTGATGCCTTGCAGCCAGATATGCTATTGATACTTGGTGACAGATATGAGATGTTGGCTGTAGCGTCAACAGCATTAATCTATAAGATTCCTATTGCTCATTTGCATGGTGGTGAGATAACAGAAGGTGCTTATGATGATGCCATCCGTCACGCTATTACTAAGATGAGCCACTTGCATTTCACCTCTACAGAGGCTTACCGTAAGAGAGTGATTCAGTTGGGGGAACAACCTGACAGAGTTTTCAATGTGGGGGCACTTGGTGTAGAAAACGTGATGAGAAATGACTTTATGAGCAAGGAAGAAATAGAACAAAGTCTGAACTTCCAGATAACTGACAAGTGTTTCCTTTGCACTTACCATCCTGTAACTCTCAGTAATATGTCTTCTGAGACACAAGTGTTGAACCTACTGGAGGTACTAGATGACTACAAGGATTATCATATCATCTTTACCTATTCTAATTCAGACACCAATTCGCAGATTATTATCAAACGCATACAGGAGTATGTGGATAGGAATGAAGGTAGATGTATGTTTATTCCGTCATTGGGCCAGAGACGCTATTTCTCAGCCCTAAAGTATATGACTGTTGTGATTGGAAACTCATCAAGTGGAATAATAGAGGTACCAAGTTTTGGTATTCCTACGCTGGATATTGGCGACAGGCAAAAAGGGCGTATCGCAGCAGATAGTGTGAGACATTGTGGTTATTCCACAGAAGAGATAAAGGATGGATTGAATAAGGTCTTAGAATATGGAAAGAAGACAATAGAAAATCCCTACTACAAGGAGGGTACTTGTGATACAATATTGAAGGTCATTAAAACCCATCCTTTAGATAATTTGGTTCAGAAGCATTTTTACGATATTAATCAATGAAAATACTAGTAATAATACCGGCGAGAGGTGGTAGCAAGGGTATTCCGCATAAGAATATCAAACTTCTTAATGGTAAACCACTCATTCACTATACAATTGACGAGGCTCGTGAGATTGTAAGAGATGATGATATTTGTGTTAGTACGGATGACCCTGAGATCATAAAGTGTGTTGAGGATTACGGGCTTTGTGTTCCATTTGTGCGCCCAGAAGAACTGGCAACGGATACAGCAGGTACATATGAAGTATTACTGCATGCACTGAGTTTTTACGAGAAGCGAGGCAAACATTATGATGCTGTATTGTTATTGCAGAATACCTCACCTTTCCGTAAAGTTAATCAGATAAAAGAAGCTTTGGCTCTTTATAACGATAATGTGGACATGGTTGTTTCTGTAAAAGAATGTGCGGCAAATCCATATTATTGTGTTTTTGAGGAAGATGATAATGGATTCTTACACGTGTGCAAAGGAGATGGTAACATCTTCCGCCGCCAGGATGCGCCCACAGTATATGAATACAATGGTGCAATTTACATTATGAATGCTGTAAAGCTAAAGACCACCCACATGCACAAGATGAAGAAGCGTGTAAAGTACGTCATGGATGCTTTGTCATCCTTTGACCTTGATACTATGTGGGATTGGGAAATGGCTGAAAGCATAATAGCACAAAAAAGGGAAAAGAATAATAAATAATCATTTAATTGTATTTAATATGAAGTACTGCAAAAAATGCTGTATGCCGGATACACGTCCTGGCATCAAGTTTGACGAAGAAGGCGTTTGCTCCGCATGCCGTAGTTATGAACATCGTGCTAAGGTGGATTGGGATGCACGTTGGAAAGAATTTGAGGCTATTTGTGAAAAGTATCGTGGCATGAATGGCCCTGACGGTTATGATTGTATGATTGCTGTCAGCGGTGGAAAAGACAGTCACTTCCAAGTATACCTGATGAAGGAAGTCATGCATATGAACCCTTTGTTAGTTTCTGCAGCTGATAACTTTCCCATGACAGAAGCTGGCAAGCACAATATACGTAATATTTCAGAGGCTTTTGGATGTGACCTTGTTGTACTTAATCCGAACATCAAAGCACAAAAAAAAGTGATGAAATATACCTTTGAGAAATATGGCAAACCCACATATTTCGTGGATCGTTATATCTACACTTACCCTCTCTGGATGGCGCTAAAATTCAATACCCCTCTACTTGTATATGGTGAAAATGTTGGATGGGAGTATGGTGGTGCAGATGGTATTGAGACCTACTCTGCACGCGACCAGATAAACAATGGAGTTGGCAGTGGTATTCCTGACGAAGAAATTATTGAAGCCTGTGGTATAAGCAAGAAAGACCTCAATTTCTTTGCACCACCTTCAAAGGAAGAACTGGCTAAACTTGACCCTATTTATATTAGTTATTTTACTCCTTGGAATAGCTTCAAGAATTATGAATTGGCGAAGAAATTTGGCTTCCACGATTTAACTCACGAGTGGACTCGTACCCATCATATAGAGCAGTTTGACCAGATTGACACACCAGCATATTTGGTGCATTCATGGCTTAAATATCCGAAATTTGGACATGCATCAGCAACTGACTATGCATCACGCATGATCCGTTATGGAATGCTAACTCGCGAAGAAGGATTCAAACTTATTGATGAGCATGACGGAAATCTTGACCCTCGTTCTGTTCGTGAATTCTGCCAATTCTTGGGTTATACAGAGCGTGAATTCTGGGAAATTATGGACAATCTCTACAATAAAGATCTTTTTGAAAAGAATTCTTTGGGAAAATGGGTCCTTAAAAAAGTTGAACGTTAAACATGGTATATCCTAAATATATTATAAATCAAGATAAAACCCTCTTGGAGGCATTAACTCAGATTAATGATCTCCAAGAGGGTCCCATGGTGCTATTTGCTGTAGATGGTGCTGGCCGTATGGTTGGCACGTTGACAGATGGTGACTCGCGTAGGGCCTTGATTGCAAGGAAACCCGTAGATAGTCGCGTGAAAGATGTCATCCACAAGTCCTTCAATTTCATCAGAGAAGGAGTTGGTGATATTGTATTGGAATTGAAACGTCAGAAGAAGTTGCAGATGAAACTGGTACCAGTATTGGATGATCAGGATCATATAATTGACATAATTAATCTAGAACAGTACAAGACACAGTTACCTCTTGATGCAGTGCTGATGGCTGGTGGAAAGGGCGAAAGGTTGCGTCCTTTAACAGAAAAGACTCCGAAACCATTATTACTTGTGGGAGATAAGGCCATCATTGATCATAATGTGGATCGTCTGATTTCATACGGTATCCAACATATTAATGTGACAGTGAATTACCTGAAAGAACAGATAGAGGCTCATTATAAAGAACCACGTAGTGGGATTAAGGTTCAAACAGTACGTGAACCAAAGTTTTTGGGTACAATAGGCAGCATAAAGTTTGTTGAGAAATTCTATAACGATACAGTGCTGTTAATGAATAGCGATCTCTTTACCAATATAGATTATGAGGATTTCTACCTTCATTTTCAACAACACAATGCAGAAATGTCTGTTGCAGCCATCCCATACAATGTGAGTATACCTTACGGAGTCCTAGATTTGGATGGTCGCAACATTCATGGCCTTATTGAAAAACCCAAGTATACATATTATGCAAATGCCGGTATCTATCTTATTAAACTTAGGGCTTTAGATGAAATACCTGAAGATTTATTCTTTAATGCAACTGATTTAGTGGAGAAGCTGATAGAAGAAGGTAAGAACGTAATTCGCTATCCATTGAATGGAACTTGGATTGATATAGGTAATCCTCAGGAATATCAGAAAGCGCAGGATTTAGTAAAGCATCTTTGATCTATAATATTCTAATGAGTAGAACAATTTCGTTCAAAAAGGAAGGATACGACCCTTTTATTGATTACCTAAAAGGGATAGCCATACTCTGGGTCGTTATGACACACGCAATTACTCCTATTATTCATGATTATATCTTATTCTGCTTATGGGGGGATTTAGCTGTTCCTGTTTTTTTACTCATACAATGTATACATGTCTATAAGAAAGATTCTATTAATAACAATGTTAACATAGTCAAAATTTGGAAACGAATAATTAAACCATTCCTTTACATACAACTATTTTTGTTTATCTTAGGTATCGGTTACCGTTATTTTTCTCATAAGCCTGTGTTGGAGTTTGTTGAGGATTTTGTTAGGTCGGGTGGAATCGGGCGTGGATCATATTATGTAAAAATGTATTTGGAGTTTGTTCTTATTATTCCTCTTCTATACCCATTATTAAGAAAGAATAGTAAGTTGGGGGGGGCGTTTTTGCTATTTCTATCATGCCTATTTGAATTTTTATTTAGTTTTTTGGATTTATACCTATTATGGCAGTGGATATGCTTTCGCTATGTTATAATTATATACCTTGGTTATGTTATAGCAAAAAATGGAATTATTTTGAATATAAAGAATATTCTTTTGTCAATAATAAGTATTGTTGTTATACTTGTATTCCAATATTCAAATTGTATATTTGAACCATTTTTTTATGATAATCCTTGGAAAATTTTTCATTGGCCAATTTATTTTTATGTCGCTTATTTATTATGTTTTCTGCTTTTTGTCTCTTTTAACAGGACTCGGGGATTATTGTTGAATGTTGTTTTATTGATGGGAAAATATTCTTATGAGATATTCCTTTTCCAAATGATAATATTTTATATTACAGATGTGACGATTCGAACTTACGCATATGAACATGGTTATTTAACAGCTTTTTTATACATATCATTTGTTGTAGTTTTTAGCATTTCTCCTGTTTTGATATATAAACATTTTGCCCAGCAAGAGATAAAATTTACCTGAATTATGATAAGGAGTTTTAATAAATATGTAGTCTTTTTATTGTTATTACATCTATTGCTATGTTGTAGTACAAATGATAATCTTTCAGAAGAATCCCCTATCACATATGCAAAATTTTCAGTTGAATTGCAGGTTGTATCTTCTGGCTATAATGGTGAATGGTGTTGGTTTCAACCCCGAGCAGCAAAATTTGGGAATAAAGAAGAAATGGTAATTCTAATGCAGCCATGGGTAACCTCGCATTCGGATTTTGTTTTGTTTATGCATGAGGTAAGAACGAAAGATGGGGGAGAAGATTGGTCTGCGCCGAAGTCTTTAGTTGATAGTTTAGGGGAGGAGCTAAGTGATAATGTAATTGCAAGGATTTGCGATGTAACTCCTCAGTTTCACAAAAAGAGTCAAAAAGTTCTCGCTACAGGTGTGACAACTTATTATAAAGACAGTGCAGAATTTACTCCAAGTCCTAGAGAAATCTGCTATTTCTATTCTGTCGGGGATAAATGGAGTTCATGGAGCGTTTGAATATGCCGGCAGAAAAATGTTTCTTTCATGCCAGTGTAGGTGGAAGTCAGTGGATAGATTTGCCGAATGGTGATATTTTGCTGCCGATTTATTTCCTCCGAGATCCAAATGTAGTGAATTATTCTGTTACCGTACTTAGATGCCACTTTGATGGTGAAAAACTGGAATATTTAGAACATGGAAATTTCATGGAAATTGATAGGGCCAGGGGGTATTGTGAGCCTTCCTTAATAGAGTTCAAAGGGAAGTATTATTTAACTCTAAGGAATGATATAAACGGAATGGTTGCAGTAAGTGATGACGGGTTACATTATGAAAAACCTATTGAATGGATGTTTAATGACACTACCTTTGTTTGGACGGAAAATACTCAACAGCATTGGGTAAAGAGCCCCAAAGCTTTATTTTTGGTATATACAAGTTCCCATAGGGATGAAAGTTCCAATGTGTTCCGGGGGAGAGCTCCATTATTTATGGCTCAGTTCGACGAGAAGAATATGGTGCTATTGAAGGAGACAGAAACGATACTTGTTCCAAATAGGAGTGCACAATTAGGGAACTTCGGCGCTTTTGAAGTGAGTGAGAATGAGTCTTGGGTTACTACATCTGAGGCTATGGACTCAAATTCTTCCCTAAATGAAGCAAATGGCCGTGTCTACATTGCTAAAATCAAATGGCACTAATGTTTAAAGAAAGACTATATGCTTTAAAGGGGAATAAGGTACTTTTGCATGGTGCTTTGTTCTCTCTGTATTCCTTTATTAATAGAGGAGCTATTTTTTTGCTCCTTTTGATATTGGCTAATTTCATTTCTCCGGCAGAATACGGCTATCTTAGCCTGTTTTCTACCGTAATTATGATACTTGGCTTTTTTATATGTTTTTCCTCTGAAGGATATATGACAGTATCGTATTTTCAGGAAGGAAAAGATTCGTTAAAATACACTTATTCTACAATCCTATGGGTAGGTTTATTAATGACAGCCTTTTTCTTTATTATTCTTTTTCTTGGAGGTGCCCCTCTTGGAAGGACTTTGAATTTGCCTCAACATATTTTGTATATAGCGGTTTGTGTTAGCCTTTTTACGGCATTGGCTAATGTCAATCTTGATTATTTCCGCCTGAAAGAAAACATTACTTTATATGGTGTGTTTAGTTGTGGTAATGCTCTTCTCAATTTTGTAGGTTCAATTCTGCTTGTTAAAACATTCATGTTTGGTTGGGAAGGCCGTGTATATGCTCAGGTTTGTTGTGCAGCCATATTTGCTTCTTTTTCCGTGATCTTTTTCGCAAGAAAGAAATGTTTGACTTTGGATATTAAGAAATGGATCAAGCCAATTTTCCGCTGGAGTCTTCCCTTGATACCGATGCATGCAACAAATTTCATGCGACAGGGCTTAGATCGTTATATTATTAATTATTCTCATACAATTGTAGATGTAGGTTTATTTAGTTTTGCACTCAATATATCTAATGTCATTACGATGATTGGTTTTGGTTTCAATCAATCTTTTAGTGTGGATATTTATAAGATTTTGGGGAGCAAAGAAATATCACTAAGTCAGAAAAAAGATAGGATAATTCGTATGTCTTTCCGATTATTGTTTTTATTCTTGCTTACAACCATAATAGTTGCTATTGCCTGTTATATGACAATTCCTTTCTTATTGCCTAAGTATGCAGATGCCATGGACTATTTCCTACTACTTTCTATTTACGCTTTTTTCGTCTGCTATTATTTGGTTTTTACTAACATACTTTTCTTTTATAAGAAGACAAAAATTATTATGTATATTTCTGTGGGTTCTTCATTACTTCATTTAATACTATCTTTGTGGCTAACCAAATATTCACTTTTCTTGACTTGCATTATCTACTGTGTTAGTCAAGGTTTATTTGCAATTGGCGTTCATTATTTTGCGAATAAGGAATTAAAACTTCAATTGGTATGAACTTTATAAAACGATGGATATATCATTCAAAGCGGATGATTTATACTTTTCTTGCAAAGCGTACATTAAAATCCTACGGTAAGCAATTGTATGTCAATAATTTTAGCCGATTGGGAAGAAATACAAAAGTTGGCAGTCATTGTAATTTCAATGGTATGGAGATTCTCGGTGGAGGTAGTGTCTGTATTGGAAACTATTTTCATTCAGGTACAGAATGTATGATTATCACGCAAAATCACAATTATGAGGGAAGTATGATACCTTATGATGACACATATGTTTACAAAAGCATAAAGATAGGTGATTGTGTGTGGTTTGGAAATAGAGTAATAGTAATTGGAAATGTCAATATTGGTGAAGGAGCAATTATTGCAGCAGGAGCCGTGGTGACAAAAGATGTACCACCATTGGCTGTCGTTGGAGGGAACCCAGCAAAAGTTATAAAATATAGAGATAAAGAGCACTATTACAATTTGAAAAAAGAAGGAAAGTTTAACTAATTTATGTTTTAGAGATTTTCATTAGTTGAGTAATTAATATTGCAACCTCAGAAATGACTGAAGCATTAATTTGTATAGGATCGCCACTTCAAGCAATATGTGCAGTGGAAGCTATTGCTGCTTATCATATTGATAAATATAAATTCTTTGTAATAAATGAGGGTACTCGTTTTTATCAGACAAAAGAATTTCTCGATAATAAGGGTGTAGCCTTTTCTGTAATATCATATCATGTGTCTTTATTACAGAATTTATTTAGATTCATAAGATGCCTAAATCCTTTCAAAGGGAAGTATGATTACTTGTTCATGGGGGATTATCGCCTGATAGGAAATAGGATGGAATATATACCTTTAGTAAAGAATGGTGGCAGAATCGTTTATCTTGATGACGGCTCTTATATTGTAAGTTGGTCAAAAGGCCTTCTTTCAGAAACAAAACTTACAAGGATAAGAAATTGTTTATTGAATGTTGTTTGTGAATTAAGAAGAATTTCGTATAAAAATATCTTTACAATGTTCGCAAAAGACATAGATATGGATGGGTATTCTATTCGAGAGAATAATTTTACTCTGATTCAGTCATTTTCTGCAGTGGTGGATGAAACTATATTTTTTGTAGGGACTAATCCTCTTGGTGACAGCGGATATTGTACAGCTTTAGGGATAGATTATTTATACTATATGAATAATCTAAAGAAAATACTACAAAAAATTCAGTCTCATAATCCTGGTTCACATATAGTTTATATTCCACATGGAAGAGACGTTTCATATGAGACGATAAAGATGTGTGAACAGTTAAATGTTGAATATAGAAAAATACCAGTGTGTATAGAATTATATATATTGTCTCTTAAGTTTTCTCCAAAAGAAATTTGGGGATTTGGATCAACAGCTTTATATACATTACGTAAATTTTGTAAAGAGACGATGGTTTTTAACATTATACTTACGGGCTCAAACTCAGAGGCATTTCAAGAGTATAAAGAAATAGCAGATGTTTATAAGCGAAATGGCATTGAAAATGTTTGGGTGTGAATGTTTTATTGTATAAATGTGCTTGAAAATATTAGCTTAATGAAAACTTTCTTTTTAATAGTTATTAGTGCCTTAAATGGAATAAGAGTTTTCCCACTATGGCTTTTATGGAAACTGATGATTGTTTTGAATGATAAAGATGCACTAAAATTTGTTGAAGATTTGAGAGCATCTGGACATGGATTTTTTGTTACAATGTTTCTTAAACCACAGTACAAAGCTTTGCTATATGCAAGACTTGGAAGAATAAGTTATCCGTTAAAAATTGTTAGTGGCTCTTATCCTATTACAATTGATTCCAAACACAATATGCTTCTAGGAAAAGGCGTTTGGATGGAACATCCTCATGGTACACATCTACATGCAAAGTCAATAGGCGATTACTTGACAGTGAAACAAAATGTTTGTATTGGGATGAATCATAACCAACTTCCAGTCTTGGGTAATCATGTTTTTTGTGGTGTTGGTTCATGTGTACTTGGAGGAATTAAAATTGGTGATAATGTTAAAATAGGTGCAAATTCTGTCGTGTTAAAAGATGTTCCATCTAATGCGACGGTTATCGGTAATCCTGCAAAGATAGTAAAACTTAATGGAAAAAGAGTAGATATCCCATTATAGTAATACATGAAAAAGATTTATTTCCAAATAGCAGTTTATTTGTTGATTGCGACTTTTTTCTTCATTGTGGTTGCTTTGGATGTTTTAAATGGCAAATTAGAATTTCAATTTTATTCTGATACTGCTACTTGGATCGATGAGGCAATCTATGGTGGGCATGGAGATGATTTGACAATGTTAAATAGAAACGAATTAGGTCCAGTAACAATTTTAAGATGGTTAGGACCTAAAAATTATTGGGCAATGTTTTTATTTAATGTTATTGTATTTCTGTTATCACTCTATATCCTTTCTAAAGATAAGGATTTGAATATAAAAACAATGTCTTTTTACATAATGATCTCACCAATTACTTTTTCTAGTTTGTTGTCAGCAAACAAAGAGATTTTCGCATTAATTTGTACGTGCTTAATTATATATAATCATAAGGCCAAGAATATTTTTCTTGTTTTTTTAATACTTGTATTGTCATATATGGCAAGATGGCAATACACACTATTTTATATTATATATCTGTTGTTGTTCTCTAAATTGAATTTTATAAAAAGTAGATTATTGTCTATAACTCTCCTCTTACTTGGAGCAACAGTCGGATTGTTGATCTTTCAATACACATTACTTGGTGATGTGTTCTTAAAGTACACTTTTGAACGTGAGATGTTTGGTGACAATTATGAGGGAGCGGGAACTTATTTGAAACTATTAGAAATTCAAAGCACATATGGCTACATTTTCGCCTTCATCCCTAAAACATTGTTAATCTTAGTTGCGAGAATTAAAATGTATGATCATATCTTTGATTTTTCTGATGCATATAATAATACAGTCCTTTTTTTTCAAACGGTATTACATATTTTTGTTATTTATAAGTGCTATGTAAATAAAGTCTATTCTCTGGAAAAGAATACTTTTTTATATATCGCCATAATTTATTTTGTGGTTTTTGGAATGACCCCAATTTTTAATCCTAGATATTTCTATCCTGCAATAATCTTTATTTGCTATGAATTGTCCAGGAAGAAAGTCGTCAAAAAAAAGTATGACGTGGATTCCCCATTAGAGTATGCAAAAATGTAAGGTATGACATCTGTTACTATTGTCCAATGAAAATTCTATTTTTGTCACACTATAGTGGCCTATTAGGTAGTAATAGGTCTTTGGATAGCATTATAACTTTTTTTTCAGAAAAAGGCATTAATATTTCCGTACTATTGCCATCCAAAGGAGAGTTTTATAATCACCTTAGGGCAAAAGGAATGGATGTCCATTCTTTTATGTTTATTTACGAAACTCTTTATGTAAAAAAGAATAAAAAATATTTTTCACTTCCTATTTTGTGGTTATATAATTTTTTTGCACTTCCATTCCTTCTTTGGAAAATAAGAAAGATAAATCCAGATGTTATTTATACAAACAGTTCTTCAGACCTGTATAGTATATTTATAGCCAAAATTCTAAGGAAAAAACATGTTATGCATGTTAGGGAATTTATGCAAGAAGATTTCGGAGGCTTTTGTATCCTTGGTAGAAGGGCAAAAAGGAAAATCATACTTAAAAGTGATAAACTCATATTTGTTTCGCAGGCTGTTGCCAAAGCCGTTGTAGGACAGATTCCTCAATATGGTCGAGTTATTTATAACGGGCTACCTGCTCCAAAGTGTAAATTTGATTATCATGATCTAAATGAAACATCTCGTATAGGGGTCGTTGCCAACATAGATATTTCTAAACAGCAGGATCTGGCAATAAAGATGATGCCTAATATTTTAAACAAATATCCTAAGATCACTTTACATTTGATTGGCGATAAGGAATGCCCATATAAGCGGTACTTAAAGGATCTTGTAAAACAATTGAAATTAGAGTCTAAAGTAATTTTTGAAGGGTTTATTAAGGATACAGAGGATATTTATTCAAGGTTTGACATCCTTCTCATGTGCTCCAGGTCAGAGGCCTTCGGGCGAGTAACTATAGAGAGTATGTTGAGATACAAACCTGTAATAGGTTATGAGGCAGGAGGTACTCCGGAATTAATAAAGGATGGCATTACTGGGTTTAAGTTCAAAACAGAAGCAGATGTAATTAGAGCTTTAAATATAATTATTAATGATAGTGAGAAAACAAAAAAAATAGTGTATAATGCTCATAAGGAAGCATCTGAAGAATTTGCAGAAAAGGTGTACACTAATAAGGTATATGACTTTATAATTAATGAAAAGTGGAGAGAATATTAATATGAAAGTTTTAAAGACTAACATAAATGGCGTGGTAATAATTGAGCCACTAATTTTTGAAGATGCAAGAGGATACTTTTTTGAAAGTTTCTCACAAAGGGAGTTTGACGAAAAAGTACGTCCGATTACTTTCGCACAGAAAAAATCAAAGCAAATTTTTCTATGGTTGTGGACCCATTTGGCTACAATGTTAGTTTATAATAGATTAAGATAAAGGAGGAGGTCCTCTTTATATTGGTTATGGGCGACTCCAATAAAAGGACCGAATCCTTATCTTTAGGTTATATCATATTTTATGATTACAGTATCAATCGTAACGTATAAGACTGAGACGGAGGAACTGAAACGATGTTTGGATTCGCTCAATTCTGATCTTGTCAAGAAAATATATGTGGTGGATAACTCCAGACAGCCATATTTGATGGATTTTTGCAAAGATCAAGAGAAGGTGGAGTATATTCCAAGTGAAAATGTTGGATATGGTGCAGCACATAACAAGGCTATCAGAAAAGCTATAGGGAGTGGATCGAAATATCATTTGGTTCTAAATAGTGATGTTTATTTTGATCCAAACGCATTGGAGAAGATAGTTGATTATATGGACAACCATGAGGATGTGGCCATGGTGCAGCCTAACATTGTCTATCCTAATGGTGAAATGCAGTATACTTGTCGGCTATTGCCAACTCCAGCCAATTTGATATTCAGAAGATTCCTCCCTAAAAAGATGGTGGAAGGGATGAACTATCGCTATATGTTGAAGATGTTCGACCATAAGAGAGAGTTGAATGTTCCCTATCATCAAGGAAGTTTCATGTTTTTTAGATTATCTGCTTTTGAAAAAGTAGGGTTATTTGATGAACGGTTCTTTATGTATCCTGAAGATATTGATATTACGAGAAGGATGCACAAGTATTATCGGACAATGTTCTGGCCAGAGGTGACTGTAGTACATGCTCATAGGGCCGCGTCATATAAGAGTAAAAAGATGCTAAAGATTCACATGTGGAACATGTGCAAATATTTCACCAAATGGGGTTGGATTTTTGATGGTGAAAGAAGCAGATGGAACAAGGAACTGCTAACCGAATTGGGTTATAAGTAGAATCATTAAGATGAATGACAATGCGATTATTTTTTCTTATGATACCCGAGTCAGTTTTTGGACTTTTTGGGGCGTTATTGGAATTGGCGTTGTTCTACTATTTCTTTATTTACTCTTTCGTCACCCAAAAATGAGTAAACCAGAATTATGTGGCTTCTTATTAGCAGAGTATGTTTGTATCTTTCTGTTACTTGCTGTGTTTTTGAGAGAGACTCCCATATACCCGGATGGATTCACAAAGACTTTATGGGGTGACAAATCAGAACTAGTAGTAAATGCAACGAGAGAGAGTTTCTTCAATATTCTCGTGTTTATCCCTATTGGAGCATTGTTATGTAACCTTTTCTCCAAAAGCAAATTTGTACTTACAACAATCTGTGGATTAATGCTTTCTGTATCTATAGAAATAATTCAGTACATATTAGAAAAAGGTGTTTCTGATATTGATGATGTCATTTTTAACGTAATAGGGCTACTAATTGGTGTGGCTCTAAGTCTATTTTCAAATAAATTGCTGACAATTATTAGATAAAAATAAAATGAATTATATCATTACAGGTGGTACCGGGTTTATCGGTACGCACCTGACAAATCTGTTGAATGAAGTGCATCCGGAGGCCAAAGTGTGGAATCTGGATATCGTGAAGCCAGGGACTCCTAATCCTGTGGTAAAGAACTATAAGCCTGCAGTGAAGGAGGGGGAGAAACTTGGCTCGACATGGGTGGAGTGTGATGTCAGGAAGCCTATCGGGAATCTGCCTTTCACTCCAACGCCTGAGGATGTGATCTTTAACTTCGCTGCGGTGCATCGGACACCTGGGCATGAGGACATCGAGTATTTCGAGACTAACATCCGTGGGGCGGAGCATGTGTGTGCCTTTGCAGAGAAGTATGGCATCAGGCAGATGGTGTTCACGTCGAGCATCGCTCCTTACGGGGCGGCTGAGGAACTGAAGACGGAGGAGACTCTGCCAACGCCGAACACGGCGTACGGCATCTCGAAACTCGTGGCGGAGAAGATTCATCTGGCATGGCAGAGGGGAGGTCACACAGATAGCACAGATAGTCTGAGTCCCACAGAAAGAAAAGAAATAACTGAAAGGGGAAGTCGCAGGCGACTTTTAATAGTAAGGCCGGGAGTGGTGTTCGGAAAGGGAGAGAACGGAAATTTCTCAAGGCTTTATTGGGGCATCCGCAAACATACGTTTGCTTACCCGGGACGAAAGGATACGATCAAGGCGTGTGTGTACGTGAAGGAGTTGGTGAGGTTTATGCTGTGGAACATTGAGAATGGTCACACAGATAGCACAGATCACACAGATTGGGTGGGTGATCAGACCACCCCTAACCCCTCCTACTCAGGAGGGGAAGGCTGCGCGCTGTATAACTGTACGTTTGAGCCGGCATATACAATTGAGCAGATCGTGAAGGCGATGAAGAAGGTGACGGGGCTGACTCAGGCTGTGCCGTATATCCCTAATGCTGTCATCATGCCTTTGGCGGCCTGTGCCAAGGTGATGGGCAGTCCGATGGGAATATGTCCTGCTCGTGTAAAGAAACTTCAGATTTCCACAAACATCTGTGGAAAGAAAATGAAAGAGAGTGGCTATCAGTTCAAGTGGACTTTTGAAGAGGCACTTGAGGATTGGTTTAAGGATAACAAAAACTTATATCTAGAATAATATGAATCGTAGACATGTAATGGCTTATGGCCTTTTAGCTTTAGAGATTATCGTGTTGTTGATTATCGCGTATCTGGTGTTTGGGGGGTACCTGGTATAGGCACACAGAAAGCACAGAAAGCACGGAAATAGCCCCGCAAGCGAGGAGGGCTTCAAATGTCCCGCAGAAATAAAGGAAATCACAGAAAGAACCTCGCAGGCGAGGATGGCTTCAAATGTCCCGCAGAGCCGATGGAGCAGCGAGAGCAGAATCATGTCTTACATGAATTATGCCGAGTCTCTTTGGCGTAGAGAAAGAAGCGTTGATCTCTTACTTCTTTCTACGCAAAGAAAGAAGCAAATACTTGTCCTTTTCTTGGCGCAAGAAAAGAACGAAAAGAACATCCACCCTCCCCAAGGCCCCTCCCTATATGGAGGGGATGCAACCTGAAAGTCGCAGAAACCGACGACTTTCAGTGGGTTTTGGTATCGCGGGACACGCGATGAGTTTTTTATCGGCTGCGCAGAGAAGAGGGAGACGCGATGAGTTTTTTATCGGCTTTTTTGTATTTGCTGCTCCAAAATTTGCAAGTTTGAAAGAAATGTCATATATTTGCAGCCAGAAACGATAGAACAAGGAAAAAGATATGGCAAAAACAGAATACATAACCGTTAAGAATGCTTCTCGTTCACTGCTGAAACGTATGCGACAGATGGGCGAGGATAAGGCCAAACGTCTCCAGGAAATTCAGGAGCGTTGGGAGAATGGTGAGTATAAGGATGTGGAGGTTATATCGCTCTGACTATGGAAGATTTTGTTAAAATCTTCAAGTCCAAGGATGATATATATCATATAACGCTATCAGAAGACAACAGATTGTTGTCGGCAGGTACTATTGATGCCTTGAATGGCATTACTCTTATAGGCATTGATTTGCGAAGACTTGCTGGTAATCATGTGACTAATAATAATGTGTTGTTTGCAATAGAGAAGACAATTGCAGATTTCTTCATAGAACGTAAAGATATCATGATTTGTTATTATTGCGACTTTATTAATCCAATACCAAGGACTTTGAAAAACTCCATGCCTCCTCAAGAATACAGAAGTAGACTATTTGAGAGGATGTTTCAGAGATATACTCATTTACAACATCTTGAGGGGGTTCGATTGTCTGTAGTGGAAATCAATGGCATTAATGAAAAGTATTATTTCCATGTGATCTACCGTCAGGAGCATTCTGTCATGGCTTCCATCATTGGGGATGACCTGAAAGAGGGTTTTGGTAAATAAAAAGAGGGCGAGGACTTTCAGTGGGTTTTGGTATCGCGGGACACGCGATGAGTTTTTTATCGGCTGCGCATGGAGGGACACGCGATGAGTTTTTTATCGGCTTTTTTTGTATTTGCTGCTCCAAAATTTGCAAGTTTGAAAGAAATGTCATATATTTGCAGCCAGAAACGATAAAGATTGAAGATTATGGAAGCTATAATGTTTAGTCCTGCTCAGATGCATCTGGTCACTTTAATGTCGCATATTAAGTCAACTGACGCATTAGATCAACTGAAAGACCAATTGGCTGAGTTCTATGCCCGGCAGATTGATGAGGACATGGAAAAGTTATGGGAGTCTGGCGAATGGAGCGAGCAAAAACTCGAAAGTCTTAAAGAAGCCCATTTTCGTACACCATATAAATGAGTCTGACGATGCGGCAAGTAGTTATAGATACGAATTGTCTCATCCAAATGATTTCCCTGCATAGCCCGTATCGTGGTATATGGAACGCCTTTCTTGCCGGGAAATTCCAATTATGTATATCCAATGAGATCCTGGAGGAATATCAGGAGATTATCGAACAGCAGACTACTGCTCGTATTGCAGAAAATGTCATTCTACTTATCTTGAATAGACGGAACGTCAATTTTGTTGACCCCCATTTTCGTCTAGGATTGATTACAGAAGACCCTGATGACAACAAATTTGTTGACTGTGCTTTTGCTGCCAATGCTGAATATCTTGTTTCAGACGATAAGCATTTCAAGATATTGGATCGAATACCTTTCCCTCAGATAAATCTTTTGAAGATGGAAGAGTTTCTTCCCATCGTTTCAACCTTATAAGTGGTATTCGGATTGATATGTCATGAATGACTTAAGAAAGCCGAGCGCTCTGGCGTAGAGAAATTTGATAGTTAAGTTTTGACTGGGTCGTACCAGTGTTTTTAAGGTGGGCATGTGGGTGCTCACCCTTTTCGGTGTGTAAATTTTTGGAAGGGTTATTATATGAACAGAAGTAATAATCAATCGAATAGGATCATCAAGTGGATCGTGATGGTGGGGGACTTCATGCTGCTCAATGCCATCATCCTGGCGTTCTCGCAGTGGCACTGGAGAATGGGTACCTGGGACAGGGGCGGCATCGAGATCTTCATCCTGGTGAGTAACATGGCGCTGATGCTGGCACAGATGCGCTTCTCGACGATCATCCATCTGAGACTGGTGGGTGCGGGGGACATCCTGGAGAGGCTGGTGGGTCTGACGGCGATGCAGGCGCTGGTGGCCTACGTGCTGCTGAAGGTGTTTGCCTATGCCATGCCCATCGGATGGCTGCTGCTGGAGATCGGTACGGTGTATATCGTACTGTTGCTGCTGAAGCGGCTGGGGGAACGCTGGTTTATCAAACTCTACCGTGAGGCGGGACGAAACACGCGTACGGTGACGATGGCGGGCTCGGACCCGGAACTGCTGGGGGTGTATCGCAAACTGAGGGATGACCCGACGCTGGGCTACAAGGTGCTGGGGTACTATGGCGAGGAGGACCTGGAGAAACTGACGGACGAGGTGGAGCAACTGAAGAAGGTGAAGGGCCGCGACGCGCGACAACTGACGAGGCTGGGATCGTTTGAGGACCTGATGGCGGGCATCGAACGGGATGACTTGGAGGACCTGGGGGATGAACTGTATCTGTGTATCTCGCGGAAGCAGAAGGACATCATCAGGAAGGTGTCGCGATTCTGTGACCGCCATGTGGTGAGGTTCTTCTACGTGCCGGTGTCGGTGGAGTCGATAGGCCTGAACCTGAAGCGGGAGATGCTGGAGGACATCGAGATCTTCACGACGTATGAGAACCCGCTGCAGAACTCGGTGAACAGGGCCATCAAGCGGGTGTTTGACATCGTGTTCTCGCTCATCTTCCTGATACCCACGGCAATCTTGTTGCCGGTGATCTGGCTGATCATTAAGATACAGAGCCCGGGTCCGCTGCTGTTCAAGCAGGTGAGGACGGGTCTGGACGGCAGGGAGTTCAAGTGCTATAAGTTCCGGTCGATGCACGTGAACAAGGATGCTGACCGGCTGCAGGCGACGAAGGATGACCCGAGGAAGTTCCCGTTCGGCAACTTCATGCGGAAGGCGAACATCGACGAACTGCCGCAGTTCTTCAATGTGCTGCAGGGGCGCATGAGCATCGTGGGGCCGAGGCCGCACATGCTGGCGCATACGGAGGAGTACTCGAAACTGATAGACAAGTATATGGTGCGGCACTTCGTGAAGCCGGGTGTGACGGGCTGGGCCCAGGTGACGGGATTCCGCGGTGAGACGAAGGAACTCTGGCAGATGGAGGGTCGCGTGAAGCGGGATATCTGGTATATGGAGCACTGGAGTATCTGGCTGGATATCAGGATTATATGGTTGACGTTTAAGACGATTTTTGTCCATGACAAGAATGCGTATTGATGAAATAATGAAAAGATCCTTATTATATTTTTGTTTTTTGCTTGTGTCTTTTGGGACAAGGGCACAGGGGGTGTTTGAAGCGGGGGAGGAACCCCGGACTGTGAGGACGAACGGGTTCTGGCAGGACTGGTTCGTACAGGCGGGACTGGACATGACGCTGCAGAACCCGTATGGCTATGACTTCTCGAAGGTGTTCCCCAACGGCAAGACGTTCGGACTGGACGTGGCGGCGGGGAAGTGGTTCTCGCATCAGGTGGGATACCGGGTGAAGTTCAACTGGGAGAACAGACTGCCGCTGCTGAAGAATGACCATGCGAACTGGCTGGCGCCGTTTGACCAGCCTGGGGTGAACAGGGACAAAGGCGGGTATATCGCGCTGTATGCTGACGCGCTGATGAACCTGCACAACCTGTTCGGGGCGTATAGGGCTGACAGGACGTGGAACGCGAGCCTGTATCCGAGGATCGGCGTGAACTATAACTTGGCGTGAAGAAAGGGGCCCTGTTGGCGGGTGTAGGTGTGCTGAATACGTATCGGCTGAGTGACAGATGGAGCCTCTACGGCGATATCGCGTATATCATGACGGGGAGTGGATTCGTGGGGTCTGAGAAGGTGGAAGGCACTGGAACGGGCTCGAACAGCAATGGATACCTGACGATCGGCATTGGAGCGCAGGTGGCGCTGGGGAAAACAAATGCGCCTGTTCAGACCACCCCTACCCCTCCTAACTTAGGAGGGGAAAGCGCTGGGGTGCTGACGAACGGGATATGGGATAACTGGTTCGTGCAGGTGGGTCTGGACATGAGCCTGATGAACCCTTACGGCTGTAACTTCTCGAAGGTGATCCCGAAGGGCATGACGTTCGGACTGAACGGGGCGCTGGGGAAATGGTTTACGCCTGAGTTCGCGCTCAGGGCGCGTGTGCAGTGGGAGAACGGACTGATTCCGAACAACGGCGTGGAATGGCTGCCGCCTGCTGACGACCCGAAGCAGAACTACAAGAAGGGGGGACTGGCGACGATCGCCTTCGACGCGATGCTGAACCTGACGAATGTGGCGGCTGGCTATGACCCTGAGCGGAAATGGCATACCACGGGGTATGTGCGTGCCGGCATCATCACGCAGTTTGTGGTGGGTTCGGCCTCTCCCCTGGCTGGTGCTGGACTGGAGGAGACATACAGGCTGAATGACCGGCTGAGCCTGTTCGGGGCCCTGGGATATCAGGTGTCGACGAGTGAGGGCCTGGGATATGGTATGACGGGTATGGATGTGGCGGCTGGCAGCAATGGCTTCTTTGACATCGACTTCGGCATCCGGTATGACCTGGGGAGGAACCGGTTCTATCGGGATGAGGAGACGAAGCGGGCAGCGTATTCGCAGCCTGTGGCAGGTCATAACTGGCCCAGGTTTGCAGTGAACACACTCGCATCGGTGGGTGTGGGCTTCGCGCTGAAGACGGCTCTGAAGAAGATGGTGAAGGAGGAGCGTCCGGACCACTCGGACAAGGAGTCGTTCCCCTCGGGGCATGCCACCATGGCGTTTGCGGCTGCGCGGTCGATAGATAAAGAGTTCAGGAAGGAGAGTATCTGGATCCCGATAGCGGGCTATGCGGCTGCCACGGCCATCGGCGTGGAGCGTGTGGCCAGTGACCGGCACCACTGGTATGATGTGGTGGCAGGGGCTGGACTGGGCATCGCCTCGGCGGAGTTGACGTGGTGGCTTTCGGATATGCTCTTCCCGCAGCGGAAATACGGTGTCGCCATCGGCACTTCGGGAAACACAATAGATGTGACGGTGGGGTTGTGATTGTGGCTGATGATTGGCAGCCAAAACAGTAGTAAGTCATAGAGCAGGTTCCAAAGGATATGCTTTATGACTTTTTTTGTTCTTATGCCTTGGATGCTTCTCTTAAAAAAGAATAAATTATACGCGGCTGTGTTATACGTGTGCGTATAATTTTTTATCTTTGCGCAAAATTTTAAGTTCGTATAAAGATGGAAGTGCCTTCTCAATACGGTAGGTATCAGTATCATATCTTCAGCCCGTACCGGGTGTGTCCGCTGGGGGCGCATGTGGATCATCAGCATGGACTGGTGACGGGGTTTGCAATCGACAAGGGAGTGGATTTGTGGTTTAACGTGAATCAAGAGAACTCACTCCGTGAGGAAATTTTGCAAAATTCTGATCAAAATTTGAACCATTTCCAGGCGAAGCCTGTTCTTGGGTCGCGGTCTCACGTCCATCTGGAGTCGAGGACGTTTGAGGGGGTGGTGGACTTTGACATCGACACCCCGTCGCAGGTGAAGGAAGGTAACTGGGGCGACTATGCCCGGGGGGCGAAGTATGCCCTGAGGAAACGGTTTGAACTGAAACGGGGCGTCACGGGCGTGATACAGGGCAGCCTGCCTGTGGGGGGACTGAGTTCGAGTGCTGCGGTGCTGATTGCGTATGTGATGGCGTTTGCGAAGGCGAATGACATCACGTTGCAGCCGTTTGAGGTGGTGAAGATTGCCTCGGAGGCGGAGCGGGAGTATATCGGACTGAATAACGGCCTGCTGGACCAGGCGTGTATCGCACTGTCGAAGAAGAACCAGTTGCTCTTCCTGGATTGTGACTCGAATGAGTATCGGCTGATACCGTTCGGAGGAGTAACGAACACGAATAACACTAATCTGACGAATAAAAAAGATTCGAGTCATTCGGGTGATTCGTGTTCTGACCTTCCTTTTGAGATTGGCATTTTCTTTAGTGGGTTAACGCGTTCGTTGGTAAATTCGGACTATAATCTCCGGGTGTATGAGTGTAAGACGGCGGCATGGAATATGCTGGCGTATACGGACCAGCCGCTGAAGACGTTTGACAAGACGTTTCTGAGGGATATTCCCAAGGTGACCTTCGAGAAGACGAGGATTGCGATGCCGGCCAGGTTTGCACGGAGGGCGGAGCATTTCTACTCGGAGTACCGCAGGGTGAGACAGGGCGTAACGGCCTGGGAGACAGGGAATATGAAACTGTTTGGTAAACTGAGCTTTGATTCGTGTGAGAGCAGTATCCATAACTATGAGTGTGGGAGTCCGGAACTGATTGCGATCTATGAGATCATGCGGAGTCTTCCGGGTGTGTATGGCGGACGATTCTCTGGAGCGGGATTCAAGGGGGCGTGCATCGCACTGGTGGATCCGAAATGCAAGGAGGAGATAGAGGCGGAGGTGACGAGGCAGTATCTTGATAAGTTCCCTGAGTATGAGACGACGTTCAAGGTGTTCTGGGTGAAGCCGGATGACGGGGCAAGGTTTGTTTAGCACGCTATAGCGTGGAAATTAATCAAAATTTGATTCAAAATTGAACAACTATCTGATGATATACATGACTATATGTATTTAGTATAAATGGATCTAAGAGAGGAGCATAATAAACGATATGAGTTTTTTAGGGAGATAACGGGTGAGGCTATGCTTGTCCACCGTAAATATAAGTCCGGACTGCTAGAGTCTGCTTATGAAGCGGCCTTGAAATATCTTTTGGAACAAAAAGGTCATCAGGTGGATAGACAGGTATTCTTGCCGATTTTCTGGGATGATGTACAACTTGATCAGACGTATCGTATGGATTTGGTGATAGATAATGATATCATAGTAGAGTTAAAAGCCATATCACATATTGAAACTGGGCATAGGAAACAGTTGTGGAACTATATGAATCTGACCCATAAGCCTTATGGCATGCTGATCAATTTTGGGGCTGATCATCTCTATTCGGAATGGTATCATCGTCATCCGGAAGATGGAGCCATTGAAAAAGTAAAATTGCTGTAGAATTTTGTATTAAATTTTTGAATAATTTCCGCCGAAAGGCGATAGGAAAATGAAGAATGTAGTTATAGCGGCGGGATATGCGACAAGGCTGGGGGAGTTGACGAGGAACTTCCCAAAGCCATTGTTGAAGATCGGGGAGAACACGATTCTCGGGAGGATGCTGGATGATATCGACAGGATTCCAGAGATCGATGAACATATTATCATCACGAATCATAAGTTTGCGCCGATCTTCGAGAAATGGACAGAGGTGAACGGTATAAAACCACTCCGTGAGGAAATTTTGCAAAATTCTGATCAAAATTTGAACCATTTCCAGGCAGAGCCTGCTCTGAAAGAAAATCTCCAAGTGAGTAAGCCTATTACTGTGGTGGATGACGGGACGGAAACGAACGAGACGAGGCTTGGGGCTGTGTGTGATCTGTTGTTCGCGATGGAGCAATTGCAGTTGGATGACGATCTGTTGGTGGTGGCGGCGGATAACCTGCTGTTCTTCTCGTTTCAGGAGTTCGTGGACTTCGCGAAGGAGAAGCAGACGAGTTGCATCATGTGCCATGAACAGCCGTCGACAGAGAAACTGCAGCGGACGGGTGTCGTGGAAGTGGATGAGCAGATGCGGGTGCTGGGGATGGAGGAGAAGCCTCAGGTGCCGAAGAGTCACTGGGCTGTGCCGCCGTTCTATATCTATCTGAAGAAGGATCTGGAGTTGGTGAGGCACTCGGTGGAGAATGGGTGCGGGAAGGATGCTCCGGGGAACCTGGCGCACTATATGGTGGAGCATACCACGATGCATGCCTGGCCGATGAGTGGGGGAAGGTTTGACATCGGAAGCCTGGATACATATTACGAAGCGGTCAAACTTTATGGAAGACAACACGCTCCGCGTGGAAATTAAACAGAATTAATAATAAAATTGTGAACAAATTTTGAATAATTTCCCGTCGAAGACGGCTATCATAAGTGAAGAAAGAATAAATGGAAAGAATTGATTTGAATAACAAGACCATATTGGTCACGGGGGTCGCGGGATTTATCGGCTCGAACTTGGTGAAGCGACTGCTCAAGGATGTGAAGGGCGCTACGATCATCGGTATCGACAATATGAACGATTACTATGATGTGGCACTGAAGGAATACAGACTGAAAGAGTTGGATACTATAGCCGCTTCGCGGGAAATTTTGCAAAATTCTGATCAAAATTTGAACCATTTCCAGGCGGAGCCTGCGAATAAGTGGGTGTATGTGAAGGGGGATATCAGTGATAAGGGTACTGTCGACAAGATATTCGAAGAGTATAGGCCACAGGTGGTGGTGAACCTGGCAGCCCAGGCGGGAGTCAGGTATTCGATCACGAATCCCGATGCGTATATCATGAGTAATATGATCGGCTTCTATAATATCCTGGAGGCTTGCAGACACGCCAATAGAAAAACTGCCGCTTCGCGGGAAATTTTGCAAAATTCTGATCAAAATTTGAATCATTTCCAGACGAAGTCTGCTCATGAATACCAAGGAGTAGAACATTTGGTGTATGCGAGCAGTTCGAGCGTGTATGGGGGAAACAAGAAGGTGCCTTTCTCAACGGATGACAGGGTGGATAACCCTGTGAGCCTGTATGCGGCAACGAAGAAGAGCAATGAACTGTTTGCGCACTGCTACTCGAAACTGTATGACATCCCCACGACGGGATTGCGCTTCTTCACCGTGTACGGTCCTGCCGGCAGACCGGATATGGCGTACTTCGGCTTTACGAACAAACTGCTGAAGGGCGAGACCATCCAGATCTTCAACTACGGAAACTGTCGCAGGGACTTCACCTATGTCGACGACATCGTGGAGGGTGTGGTCCGTGTGATGCAAGGGGCTCCGGAACGCAAGAAAGGTGAGGACGGCCTGCCTGTGCCACCCTACGCTGTGTATAATATCGGTGGCGGTCAGCCTGAGAGTCTGCTGGACTTCGTGCAGATCCTGCAAGAGGAACTGGTACGTGCCGGTGTGCTGCCTGCAGACTTCGACTTCGAGGCGCACAAGCAACTCGTGCCCATGCAGCCGGGCGATGTGCCAACGACCTATGCCGATGCCACGGCCCTGGAGCGTGACTACGGGTTTACACCGAGGATCACACTGAGGGAAGGACTGAGGAAGTTCGCGGAGTGGTATAAGCAGTATTACGGCTGAGGTTTGGATGCCTTCCAGTCAGAATCCATCAAATAATTCCCGAAACGTTTGGTCGTTTCGGGAATTTTGTTTATTTTTGCAGCCAAATCAACTTATTCACTTTCCGCGTATGAGGTTGATAAGGCTGGCCATAACCCTGATGATGTTGGTTTCCACGGTGACTGTTTCTGCTGACGTATCCGAGGAGATCAGGAAGAGTATGACCCGACAGAAAGGCCTTGAACTGCTGAGTTCGTACCAGTCGCTCTACCTCCTGAGCCGTGACAGCAGTGACCTCTCCTACCAGTTGAAATGTCTGGACGACCTGATTCATGAGGCCCGCCGACAGGGTAATACGAAGGTGGAGGATGATTCGTGGGTGGAGAAACTCATCTTTTTTTATAATAATGAGTTGGACGACTCCCTGCGCAACGCCTTCCAGCCGACCCTGGCGCTCCTGAAAGACCACAACTCGTGGAAGAACTACTATGAGGTGTGGACGATGCAGGTGAACCTCTACAACTTCTCGGGCGACACCGGCATGGGCCTCAAGGAGGTGAATGAGATGTATCATGACGCCAAGTCGCGGCAGAACCGTTTCGGGATGGGAATGGCCTATTATGCCATGGGCAATGTGTATTCCAACATGTACAATCCCGACGAAGCCCTTTCGTCCTATCAGAAGAGTGTTGACATCCTGATGGAGTTGGATACGCTTCCCATACACCTCTCGGACGTTTTCTCCTATTATGCAGAAGAGTTGGTGAAGGTAAGGGACTTCCTGACCATGGAACGGCTGACGGCTCAATGGGAGAAGTTCCTGAACACCTATTATAAGTCTGAGGCGGCCAGCGTGAAGAAAGGGGAGATCGCCAACCGATGGCGCTACTATTACCTGGCCTGTGCACAGGCTGCCCTTGGTCTGGACAAACTGGACCAGGCTGAGGAGATGCTCAACAAGGTGAAAGAGGGTGGGGTGGAAGATGAGGTCTACATCCAGAGGATGTGGCTCTACTACCAGGCCAAACTGTATCAGAAACAAGGCCGTTACCAGGAGGCGCTCAAACTGAACGACCAGAGCCTGCTGCTGATGATGTCGTCAGACGACCAGTCGATACAGATCCAGACCCGTCAGCAACGGGCTGAGATCCTGGAGCAGTTAGGCCGCTATCAGGAGGCCGCCCGGCTCTATCATGAGATGTATAACCTCAGCGACTCGATCAACACCCACGACATCAAACGGCAGTTGACAGAGATGAACGCCCGTTTCCACGTGGGAGAACTGGAACTGGAGAAGCAGCGGGCCCAGTATCGAAATACGCTCATCATCGTGAGCATTATCATCGTCGCCCTGGTCTTGTTCATCCTGTTCAGGTATATCGCAGCCCAACGGCTGAAGGTGGCCCACCAGAAACTGGAGGAGGCCCACGGACAGTTGCTGACGGCTTACGACCAGTTGGAGGAGACGACCACGGCCAAGGAGCGTATCGAGAGTGAGTTGCGCATCGCCCGAGACATCCAGATGGGCATGGTGCCCAGGGTGTTCCCGCCCTTCCCTGACCGTCAGGACATAGACCTCTTCGCCTCTATCACCCCAGCCAAGGCAGTGGGTGGTGACCTGTATGACTTCTTCATCCTCGACGGGAAACTGTTCTTCTGTCTGGGTGATGTGAGTGGCAAGGGTGTGCCCGCCTCCTTGTTCATGGCGGTCGCAGTGAACCTGTTCCGTGTCGCTGCCCGTCAGCATCCGTCGCCTGCAGAAATCGCTACCAGGATGAATGACGTGTTGGCGGAGGATAATGAGAACAGCATGTTTGTGACGCTGTTCATCGGTGTGGCAGACTTGTCGACAGGCAGGCTGGAGTTCTGCAATGCCGGCCATAACCCGCCCGTCATCAAAGAGGCAGACGGTACAGCCCGGTTCCTGAAAATGAAGCCCAATTCGCCACTCGGGTTCTGGCCAGGCCTGCAATATGTGGGCGAGAGCCTGGAGGATATCAGCATGAGACCCATCTTCGTGTATAGCGATGGCCTGAATGAGGCGGAGAATGCCCATCATGACCAGTTTGGCGATGACCGTCTGCTGAGTCTGATTCAGGAACATGACTACGAGAGTGCTGAGCAGACGATCAACCTGCTTCTGGACGAAGTGCATGAGCATGTAGGCGGTGCCGAGCAGAGCGACGACCTGACCATGCTCTGTCTGCGTATCCATGGTAACAAATGTTAATAGTATTCATATAAAGTATTTAACTATGTCAGAAATTACAAAAAAGGATGGCATGACCATCTACAAGACCGACAGCCGCATCGACACCTCTTTGTCGGCTAAGTTTGAAAGCGAAGTGATGCCCTTGTTGACTGAGGGCGGTATGACTCTTGTGCTCGACTGCGATGACCTGACCTATATGGCCAGTTCCGGACTCCGTGTGATCCAGAAAGCCATGCGTACGCTGGTACCCTTCAAGGGTGAGGTCAGGATGATCAATGTGAATCCCAGCATCTACGACGTGCTGGAGATGACCGGTTTCTCACAGTTCATGAAAATAGACAAGAAGAAAGGATAGGCTTATGACAACAGTAACTATTATTCTGGGAGTGCTGGTGGTATTGCTGGCTCTCGCATTCGTTTATCAGTTGAGGGTGAACAAGAAACAGCAAGAGGAGGCTGCAGACCTTCTGAAGGACTACCAGCGTCGTCTGGATGAGCAGCAGCGTCTGTTTGATGAGTACCAGCGGCTGGAGAAGAATTTCGACAATGTGGGTAAGGGCTATGAGAAGGCACTGCTGGCCTTCGACAAGTTGGAAGAAGAGAAGCAGACCCTGGTCGAGGTGAAGGAAGCCCTGCTCAAGCAGGTGCAGGAACTGACGGAGGCTAATAAGCAGTTGCGGGAAGAGAATGCAGTGAAAAAAGGCTGAGCAGTGATATGAAGAGAATTAAGGCTTGTCATTCATTGGCTTGGCTGTTGGCCCTGCCGATGATGATGTGGTCACTGGCAGGCCAGGCTACCAATTATAACATCGGGTTTGGCCCTCTGGAGCAAAGCAACACTGAAAAGATGGTGAAGAGTCCGGATGGTACTGGTCTCACTTTGTGGACATATGTTGAAAACGGATCCGTCGAAAACCTCAATTACTCTCAGAATGCCAATGAATTGAACTTCTATATGCCAGCCTCGAGTAATGCGGTGAACTCACTGTCGCTGACCACCTTTCAACCCTTCTCAGGTATGCTTAAGGGCATCACCGTGAGTTGTTCTGAGGCTTCTGGTCTGACTATCAAGGCATACGTCGGGCAACAGGAATTGGGCGAATTGACCTATAATCAGAAAATCGGCTATGTGAGTTCGAATCTGTCGCATGCCGTTCTGAAACAGCCTGTGACGCTCGAGTTCATTGCTTCGTCGCAGGCAGCCAATGGCGTGAACGTTTCTCTCAAAAATGTTTCGATTGACGTCGATGAGTCCGTCGCCCCCCTTGAGGATGACAAGCCTGTGACCTTCGATGCTTCGGAACTGTCGGGAAAAGATCTGTCGAACTATTCTTATCAGGGTGTCCTCTTCACTCTGAAAAAGGAGAATGGTGATGGCTTTGAGGCTGAAGACAACGGTATTTATATCGGGAGTGTGCAGACAGATGCCGCTGTAGCCGAAATAGTCAGCAATTATTCTCCTAGTGATCCGGGCTATGCCATTGATTTCACCGGTGGTATCACCTTGCTGGTACCCAAAGGGAAGGGCTATATATCGATTGAGGCCCAAAACGAAAGTACCCACGCCTTCCATGTGAAGATCGGTGGGGCAGCGCCAGTAGAGGTGTCCAGCCTGGAACGTGATTGGCTCGAAGTGCCCTACGATGTGGAGGATGACACCTATATTTATATATATATGGTACAGAAAGCCAGTGGCACCAGGATTGGCAGGCGCGCCACTGCCCATGGTGTGATTTACAAAGTCAAGTGCGCCAGTGCTCCTACATTGGTTCCTGGCGATGCCAATGGCAGCGGCGGTGTCGACAAGGATGATGTGCAGATGATCGCGGATTATATTTTGGGAAAGAATCCTGCAGGTTTCAAAAGAGCACAGGCTAATGTCGATGGAGAAGGTGACGTCACTGTTGTCGATCTGGTGAAAGTGATAGGAATCATCTTAAGCCAGACACCCTAGCCGGAAAAAGGTAAATTAAGATTTTTTAGAAAAAAAATCCCGAAATGTTTGGTCATTTCGGGATTATTTATTATATTTGCACCCAAATAGGATGTGTTTATTACTATAGATAACTTTTTTAATAATATAATAATTATGAAGAAACTATTTACTATGTTGGTGGCATCTGTCTGTTGCACAATGGCTTATGCCCAATCAATCAGTGTTGATGACGTGAATGTCGCCAAAGGCGGAACAGGTCAGGTTGAGGTCTCAATTGCCAATCCTACTAACTACACGGCATTCCAGTTTGATCTGAAATTGCCTACTGGCGTCAGCGTCAAAGAGGCAAAACTGAAAGGCGAGTATGGTACATCGCGCCATTTCTTGAATGGAAAAGTTGGTGATAAGGTGCGTTTCTTGTCATACGACGATGCAAATGCTAAATTAGCAGAAGGTGAAAAGGTACTTCTCACTTTGGAGGCTACTGCTGAAGCAGAAACCGCTGCCATGACAAGTGATGGTATTGTGATCGTCGATCCTGAGGGAACTTCTGTTGGTGGTGAGGAAACGGCTTCTGCTAATATCAATGTTTCAGAGGGCGTTCAAGTCACAATAGATGCTAATAAGATAGCAACGTTTGTAAGTGATAAGGATCTCGACTTCACCAATTCTGAAGTGAAGGCCTATATAGCAACGGGCTACAATTATGATACAAATGATATTATGCTGACGAGAGTGAAGGATGTTCCTGCAAATACACCAATCCTGTTGATGGGTGAACCGTCTGGAGAAACTCCCTATGTCATTCCTGTGGGTACTTCGCGTATCTATTATCCTGATAATTTCCTGAAGGGCAAGGCTGGTGAAAAAGCACCGGTAGACCAGACTGGCAAATATATTAATATGTTGTATAAGGGCGGTAAATTCACTGCTTTGGCTTCTTCTGTCACAGAATTCCCTGCTGGTAAGAGTTATCTTCAGATTCCAGCTTCTGTTGCTTCTGTCGTAGGTGACGCATTTGAATTCACGATGGATCAGTATGGCTTAAAGAGTTATACGGCTAAGTGCGACCTTGATTTCACAGACGTAGCAGTGAAAGCATATATCGTGACAGGTTATGATAAGGATAATACGATTTGGCTGACTCGTGTGAAGAAGGTTTCTTCTAATACACCGCTTCTGTTAGTTGGTGATGCCAATGAGCCTTATGAGGTTCCTTCTGCACAGCAAAAGACCAGTTATGTTAACATGTTACATGGTGATGCTAATAATGCAATAAGCATTACAAAGACTGCTGACGGATGGCTCAATATGATTCTATTGAAGGGCGCCTATAAAGGTCTTCCGGTTGAAAGTTTTGATGTGCCTGCAGGTTCATCTTATCTCTCCATTCCTGAATCTCTCATTGCTCCTGCTGGTACAAGAGGTGTCGTTGGAGGTCTGCAGTTAAAGATGGAAGAGGCTGAGGTAATTACTTTGAAGGCTATCATTGATGGCAATGGTGATGGTGAAATTACAGGTATCAGCCGTCTTGCAGTAGAAGCTGGTAACGACATCTGGTACAACCTGAGCGGTCAGCGCATTAGCACCCCGACCAAGAAGGGATTGTATATCAAAAATGGCAAGAAGGTGATAGTTAAGTGATTTATTTGACTAAAAATCACGGCAAAAATGAAAATAAATCCCGAAATGTTTGGTCATTTCGGGATTTATGCTTAAATTTGCATCGCAAAACGAAATTTGCAACTATATAGAGATATTGATTAATTTTAAACGTTTAAAAATATTTGAGAAATGAAAAAGAAGTATTTTGCTCCAGAAATGGAAGAGATTGAAGTTGATGATCCTGTAGTTTTGAGTATGGAAGAGGGCTCTACTGCAGAAATGAAAGGATGTCCGACAGATACCTGCTCTTCAGACGAATGTCCTCTTGAAGGTCTGGGATAATCTTTCAAGATTAGTATTAATATTAAAGGTGTACCAATGGTGCACCTTTAATTTTTGTAAATTTATTAATCGGATTATAGGATTTTCTATATCAGTCCTTTCTTTTGTAACTTTTCAGCGAAGGCTGATACGTCTTTCGTTACTATTTCCACAGGCGCTTCGTACATCTCTGCTATTTCCTGTGCAACGGCTGTCACATCTTTACCCTGATAGAAGAGCCTGAGCATATCGGTGCCACTCTCATTGAGTGTGAAAGTCTCAACAAGTTCTCCTGTTTCCTTGTCTTTAACAGCAATGACATAGTAGTCGAGCAATGGTACTATTTCAATCTTGTTCTTCATCTTGTATCTCGTCTTCTTGTTTCTCATCTTGATTGTCTTTAAATTTATTAAAGGCTCTCAGTATGCTTTGACGCAACTTGTTGAACTTGTGCTCACGTTCCTCCTGATAACAGTTGGGACTGTCTTCGCAAAGTTTCAGCCAGATGCAGTTGGGGTAGTCAAAACAGGTGGCACAGGCATCAATCTCATCACGAGTTTCCCTGAAATTGTTTAGCATCAGAGTATCCCATTCCTTATTTTTAATATGTCCGACGAAATGATCTTCTGAGTAGTGCTCACATTTTCCGATATGTCCGTTTGGGACAATGAGAACGCTCTGTCCATTGTCGGCCATACAACGATTGGTCTTAATATGTCGATTCAAGCGGCTAGGTCGGGTAAAACCATAATCTTTAAGACGCATTTCAATAGTGTTTATTTGTTCGAAGACAAACTTCCGCTTCTCGTCATCGTGTATAGCCTTACTTCCCTTCGCCTCTTCAAAGAGCGCATGCAGATAAACAGAGATACCTTTGGGATTGCCGAATTCCCGATGAAGTTCATCTACTAATTCTGATAGGTTTATCGCATTGTGCATATCGATATTGAGACGGATGCTGACATGGATATCTGCATCCTGTAATCGATGGATATTGCCGATCACACGGCGATAGGCGTTCACATCTTTATATATATAGGCCTTACAGCGGTTATAAATCTGCTCGGTACCGTCAAGCGTAATCTGTACCTTTGTCAACTGCCATTCTTCCTTAGCCTCTTTGATTGTGTCGTCATTGAATAGATAGCCATTTGATATCATCGTTGAATGATAATCGACACCGGCTTCTTTAAGACGTCTACATATGATAGAAATAACAGGTTTGTTGTAAAGGGGTTCTCCGCCGAACCAGTGTAATGAAACCTTCTCTCCCTTACAATGATTGATGATATAGTCTGCAGTCTGGACGGCCGTCTCCTTGCTCATAGGAACTCTAGGCCGTCCCAACTCATAGCAGTAGAAACACCTGGCATTGCAGTCGGTGGTGGTCATGATGGTGTAACTGGTAATGGCATCCGTCTTCTTCTCAAGCATCCGGGCCACATCCCTTATTTGTCGGCTTAACAGACGGTCATCGTGAGATTCTGGCACCAGAAACCACTGCTCAATCAGTTGGGGCAGGGCAGCGGGGGTTGTCTTGTAGGTCTCCGCTTCATCAGGGGTGAGCAGCAGCAGGGCCTTCGTCATCGTGTGGTAGAGCAACAGACCTTCGTCAACAGGCTGCTCCACCACATAGTACATCGAACGGTACTGCTCTCCTGTCATAACCTTCTGCTTCTTCAGAAGTTGGTCGAAGGGCTTGACTATGTCGTAGATGATTTGCATATTTGCTTTATTTTTGCCTGCAAAATTACGCATTTATTTCCGATACACCAAGCAAAGCAATCATTTTTGCGTGTACCGTCATAATTTATGCCTTGTGTTTTGTTTGTTTGACGATTAATTTGTACCTTTGCAATTTGATATGACAGACAAAACAAATGATATTTTTCTCATCCCTGAGCGATGGCATGTGTTGAGTGGCAGTTGGCTGAAGGTTTTTGCTATGGTATCGATGTTCATCGACCATACGGCTAGTGTTTTATTGCGCCATGATCCTGCATTTACGGAGCCACTCATATCGTTGGGCCACCAATCTATCACATGGTATGTTCTGCTGCGCTCTGTCGGGCGACTGGCATTCCCGATTTTCTGCTTCCTGCTGGTGGAGGGATTCCAGCATACCCATGATCGAAGGAAGTATGGGCGTAATCTGCTGGTGTTTGCACTTATTTCTGAGATTCCTTTCAACCTGACACACGGCGGACATCTCTACGGGTGGTCACAGAACGTTTTCTTTACGCTCTTCTTAGGCTTCCTTGCTCTCTGTGCCATTAGGCGTTGGGAAGAAGGTCGACAGGTTCTGCCGCAGCGTACAATCTTTGCTGAGCCCAATCGACGTTTGGCATTATGCCTGTTTTCTCTTATAATAGCTGGTTACCTTCTGCATAGTGACTACTATAATTGTGGCATTTCCTTAATCATTTTGCTCTATGCGTTACGCCACAACGAGATCCTCCGCGCTTCCATCGGCTTCTGTTTCCTTGGAACACGCTGGATTGCCGGTTTGGCTTTCATTCCGATGGCCTTTTACAATGGTCGCCGTGGTTTCATACAGGGACCTTTCAGCAAATATTTGTTCTATCTTTTCTATCCCCTTCATCTATTAGGGCTCTACTTCATAAAGGTTGCATTAGGTGTCTAGTATATTTATAGATAAACTGTAAATAATTTCCGAAATGTTTGGTCGTCTCGGAATTTATTCGTATCTTTGTGACCTAAATCGAATTGATAACTAAAATAAAAAAGAAATATGAAGAAAATTCTATTAACTCTATTGGCCTTCTTATCAATGGCCACGGCGAATGCAGAACCAGTATCCCGACAGCAGGCTTTGAAGAAAGCAGGGCTGTTCATGCCAGGGAAGAAGTTTAGCGAGTCTAAGGCTTCGACGCGAAGTGATGTGTCGGATGCTTTCTACGTGTTCAATGCCGAAGGTAATGGCGGATATGTCATTGTCTCTGGCGATGACCGCACGACGGAGATCTTGGGCTATTCCGAGACGGGTAACCTCGATATGAACCAGTTGCCAGAGAACCTGAAATGGTGGCTCGACGGCTATAACCGGCAGATAAAGGCTTTGGGCTCGTCGCTACAACCGACAAAGAAGGCTGAGACCTGTAGCGCCGGTAGCAAGGCCGTCATCCAGCCGCTGATTAAGACACACTGGAACCAAGGGAATCCCTATAACCTGATGTGCCCTGATTCGAAAGGCCGAGACTGGCGGGATGACGGATTCGCTACTGATAATGAAGGCAATTACAGCGCAGACAATATTTGTGTCACGGGCTGTGTGGCTACAGAAATGGCCCAGATTATGTACTATCATCAGTACCCCAAAAGTTGCCCTGCCATTCCAGAGTATAAAACGGATACCTATGGTTGGAACATGAAGGCACTACCGGCTATGACCTTTGATTGGGAATCCATGAAAGAAACGTATAAAGAGAGTGAGACTGATGCTTCGGCGACAGCCGTTGCTACTTTGTTCCGTTATTGTGGCCAGGCTGTCAGCATGGACTATGACTTGGGCGGATCAGAGGCTGGGCTTTATCCTAATGTCTTAATCAATGTTTTTGGTTATAGCAAGAATATACGCATCATCTACCGTGATGTCTTTACCACAAGTCAGTGGGAGGATATCATCTATGGAGAACTGGCTGCCGGGCGTCCTGTTCTTTATTCTGGTAAGGCAGATGTCGGAGGCCACCAGTTTATTATTGATGGCTATGATGGCAAAGGTCTCTTCCACATGAACTGGGGATGGGGAGGCATGAGCGATGACTATTTCGTGTTGTCGCTTGCTGATCCTGACAGCCAGGGCATCGGTGGCAGTGCAAGTGGCAAAGCCTTCCAATATAATCAAGATGCACTGATAGGTGTACAGCCCCCCACTGAAGGTGAAGTGCTGTTGCCCCAGTTGGAAAGTAGCATTATAGAGAATACAACTGCCACTTATAATCGCGCCAGCAAGGACGCAGATTTCACAGAGGTGCAGTTTGATGGTTTTGTCTATGCCCATTATAATGTTCTGCCCACTGAGGGTTTAAGCGTTCAACTGGGGTGGGCACTTTGTCAGAATGATCAGATCAAAAGAGTTGTGTCAAGTTTTTCTGATGCCTTTGGAACAGGGAAGATATATCCAGGTATCCCTACGACGGGGCAGGCAACCTTTGGTGCTGGGTTGGAGTTAGGCAAATATCAAATCTGTCAGGTGTATAGATATAGTGACGATGATGCGTGGACCCTTTGTGTGCCTTATCATGACACTTCTTTCTTCGTCGCAGAGGTGACTGAGACGACGTTGACTGTCCGTCAGACACAGCCTTCATTCACGGTGAACAGTATCACAGTACCTGAATATCCTTCGGCAGGGAGTCCTATGGATGTGTCGCTTAACGTCACCAATGATGGAGAGACCTTTGAGCAGGTTATTAATCTGTGGGTACAAAAAGAGGGCGAGTCTACTTGGACCAAAGTTGCTACGGCAACCAGAAAGATCGACCCGGGCAAATCTGGTGATGTCGTGATGACGTATAAACCATCAGCAGTAGGTATGTATACCTTGAAAGCAACCAAAACGGACTCACAAGATGCCTTGAAGACCACGACTGTGACCGTGTATGCTACTATAAATACGACTATTAATAATATTAAATATGAATGCAACACTGGCGCAAAGACTGCTAAAGTGGTAGGGCATACCTTTACTTCATCAGATAGTCCTGCTGCCGCGGAGATTCCTGCAACCTTGACAGATAATGGTATAGAGTACACCGTGAAGGAAATTGCTGATGGGGCGTTTATGTATTGTTCTTCATTAGCATCGTTGACTATTCCTTCGTCCGTGGAATCTATTGGTGATGATGCATTTTTTTATTGTTACCATCTGGAGGAGGTTACTATTCCCGAAGGCGTCAAGCATATCGGCGAAATGGCTTTCAGTTATTGTAATTTTAAAACAGTGGTTAGTGCCATGAATAACCCCTGTGCTATAGACGAAAGTGTTTTCATGGACTCAAAACTTGTCGATGGCGAGCATGTTGAGGTGTTTACCTCAGCCAATCTGTTTGTGCCTATCGGCAAGAAGGATGTCTATGCAGCAGCCGATGTGTGGAAAAATTTCTCTAATATCTATCAGGGTGAACTGAAGGAAAGCACGGTAGAGGGTATTACATACGAATATGCAACGGGTGAAGATTTTGCCACTGTCAAGAAGGGAGACGCGTCTGTTCTGAAATATAAAGAAGTAACCATTCCTTCTACCATTTCGATAGGTGGGAATACATACAACGTGAAGAAGATTGATGACTGGGCTTTCTACCAGGTATACATTAAGGCTCTGACCATTCAGGAGGGAGTAGAGGAGATTGGCAATGGTTCTTTCTATAATAATGCAGATATTAAAGATTTAGTCTTGCCTGCAAGCGTGAAGCGTATTGGTGAGGGGGCCTTCCAATATTGTTTTGGATTAACTACCATAAAGTTGCCTACATCGCTTTCAAGCATAGGTGACTATGCTTTTGGAAATACTGAAGACTTGACTTCTGTCGTTTCTTATATTGCAAATCCCTTTGCCATTGCTGAGAATGTATTTGGTATTGAAAACGGCGATAATCTGACACCTCCCACAGCCACTTTGTCTGTGCCTAAAGACACAAAGACCAAGTATGAATCCACTGCGGGCTGGAAGAAGTTCCCGTCAATCGTGGAAATGGATATTGTCATACCGACTGTCGATGTAGAGACCATCGTGAATTGCATTATGTCAGGCGAGTATCAAGAGAGTGCAGACCTGAATAATGATAGTAAAGTGAATGCCGCAGACCTTGTTCTCTATCTGAAGAGCCTTAAAAAATAGCGGTTGTTGAAATAGGACACTATGTAATAAATAATTCCCGAAACACTTGGTTGTTTCGGGAATTATTTTTTGAGTCGCGTTATACGGGTTCCAGACAGTCGGCGGGGATATAGGTGATGGCGACTGCAGCCACACCGTCGATCTGGATGAGGAAGTATTTGTTTTTCTTGATGCGTTTGATGACCCCTTCGACACCCTTGAAACGACCAACGGTAATACGGACACGACGGCCCATGTTGGAGGTGTCTCTGGCGTCAAGAAAAATGACGGATGCATCTTGGGCGGATGCCACCCTCATGAAATCCTCCATCTGTCGGTCAGGAACGTAAAGCAACTCTTTATGTCCGTCGGAAGATGTCCTCATCATATATCTCATAGGTTCAAATTCTTTCCTATGCATTTTCAGATGGGTCAGAGTCTCTTGGGAAGCGTGGACGAAGATGAGGTTGTGGATGGCAGGAACGAGTGTCTTACGTGGACCGTCAGAAAAGTCTGACAGGTCGTAGTGCATGGGCACAAAATTGTCTACGCCCAAGGTGTCGAGTTGTTCCTTGATCCTCAGTTCACGGTGGTAAGTGACCCGCATGGGATACCATCTGATGACTTCGCTACTTTCCATTTCGAGGGCAAAGGTACATAAAAAAGTGAAAAGTGAAGAGCGAAAAGTGAAAAATTTGCTACCGCCCTAGAAAAATCTTCATACTTCATTCTTCATTCTTTTTTCTTTTTTGTAACTTTGCAGCGTATTATATGCCATATCAATGTTTGGAATGCGTAATGTGGCTGGGAATCAGTGCATTATGAGGATAAAGGACATTGAATCGTTTATGTCAGCCGCTCTGCAGAAACAGGGTGACCCTCTCTTATTATCTTCACTTGCAAACAAATAATCATCATCATATGAAAAAGAACCATATTCTTTTGTTCTTGGCTGTAGTTACTGCTTGTCTGTTGACATCCTGCAGTACCCCCAAGAACGTGACGTATTTTCAGAACCGAAAAGCGTTGGACAAGGCTGTGCAAGGTTATCTCGCAGATGCCCGCATCATGCCGAAGGATGTGCTGACCATCACCGTCAGTACCACGACGCCTGAGGCTGCCAAGCAGTTTAACCTGGTGACGCCTACCTCTCAGACTCAACTCCAGAACTATCTCGTGGATAATGAGGGTATGATCAATTTCCCCGTTGTCGGTCAGTTGAAAGTAGGTGGGATGACTAAGACCGAGGCGGAGAAACTGATTACTAATGCAATCAGTCCCTATCTGAAGGAATCGGAGAATCCTGTTGTGACGGTACGCATGACGAGTTTCTCAGTTTCTGTTTTGGGGGAGGTTAATCAGCCTGGCACATTCCCGATAGAACGTGAGAAGATCAATGTTCTTGAAGCATTGGCGAAGGCTGGAGACTTGACCATATATGGCGTCAGGAACAATGTAACGCTTATCAGAGAGGAAAGAGATGGCACCAAGAGTTACCACACCCTGAACTTGAATGATGCCAACATTGTGAACTCGCCCTATTACAATCTGCAGCAGAATGATATCCTGTATGTGGAGCCGAACAAGATCAAGGCTCAGAACTCCACTATCGGCAATATGACCACCCTCTGGTTGTCGGCTACCAGTATTCTGGTGTCGGTGGCTACATTGCTTGTCAGTATTTTAAGGAAATAGTATTTATCTGATTATGAAGAAACAAAAAATATATGATGTTCACCAGATTTGGATGGATTTCAAGTCAAATAGGAGATGGTTCGAATTATCGGTTGTCCTTTGTCTATTCTGTGGGCTTCTCTATATTTATTTTTCTCGTCCGGTATTCAGAGTGACGGGAAAGATCCTGGTGACAGAGAAAAAGAGCAGTTCGAGTTCTTCCAGTGCAGCCGTATTATTGTCGAGCCAACTTCCTTTAGGGTTGGGCAGTAGTCTCGGGGGTGCCAATGGCGTCGAGAATGAGAAGGAGATTCTGAGTTCGAAGTTGTTGGCCAGAAACGTTGTCAATCAACTCGGACTTCATACCCAATATTACATTCACGGATTCTTGAAAAAAAGGTCGGCTTATAAGATCCAACCTATCAATGTGACTGTCAGTCCGGAAATGCTTCAGATGATGGATGACGGCCTCCCGATGATTTCACACAGTATCAGCCTTTCGATCTATAAGTCGGAAGACGGGTTCAGCATTGAAGGAGAGGTGCGCTCAGGAAAGAACAAGACAGAACTTCCTGAACAACATTTTGCAACTCTTCCGTTTACCATTTCTACCAATATTGGCAATCTGGTCCTTTCTGAGAATAAGGAACTGACGGCAGAGCAGATGAAACCTTATCAGAAAGACTATCAGATGGATGTCATCATCATCCCCCCGACTATCGCTGCTCAGCAATTTTCAAAAAGAGTAGCCATCAGTACGGCCTCCAAAAAAGCAACGAGTACCGTAGTCCTGTCCATGAATGATGAGAGCGTCTTACGGGGGTTCGACTATATTAATCGTCTGGTAGAAGAATACAATGTATTTTCGACAGAGGAAAAGCATAAGGAAGTCAGCAAGTATGACCAGTTTGTGAAAGAACGCCTCTCGATGGTAGATCAGGATCTTGGTCTCAGTGATCAGGACTTGGAAAGTTATAAGAAACGTTATCAGGTGACAGATGCAAGGGTGGATGCTGAAGAGGTGATGAAAAAGAAGAGTGGCTATGAGTCTCAGATTGTCGGGCTGGGCATACAACTTCAACTTCTGAATTACATGAAAGAGTATGTCGAAGATCCTGCCAATGTATATGAGATTATACCCGTGAATCTCGGCGGGTTGGTTTCTTCCTCGGCAAGTTCTTCAGACGCTACTCCTGCTTCTTCTTCAAATGCTACGCTTGGTGATGTGGTTACTGTGATAGTCCGTCATAATAGTCTGGTGACAGAGCGGAACCTCCTATTGAAGAGTGCTACGGAGAAATCGCCTCAGGTGGTTCGCGTCACAGCGATGCTTGATGAACTCCAGCCTGTCATAAAGAATGCCCTGAAGCGGGATATAGAGTCTCTCCGCCTGCGCAGCAGTAGCCTGGAGCGTGAGTACAACAGGTATATGGGGCGTGTGGCTGATGCTCCGGAACAAGAAAGAACCCTAACGGAGATTGGCCGTCAGCGCAAGATCAAAGAAGGTGTGTATCTGTCTTTGTTGCAAAAGCGCGAGGAGAATGCCATGGACTTGATTAATACAGTGGAGAAAGGTCGTTTCATTGACATGGTTCAATACGACAGAAAAGTTAAACCGAGAACGAAGATCGTTTTGCTGTTAGCATTGGTAATAGGTCTTATTTTACCATTTGTCATATTCTCTCTTCGCAGATGGTTGAAAGGCACAGTCAGTGATAGCCAGGATTTGAGTGGGTTGACCAGTCTGCCAGTCTGCGGTGAGATTCCCTCAGAAGGATCTCAGACAAAAGAAGCATTCGTCTATTGCAGGTCCAGTCTGCTTCATCAATTGGGAGAGGGGCAAAAGACCGTGCTTGTCACCTCAAATGCGACAGGTGATGGCAAGACATATATGGCCATCCATCTTGCAGAGTCCTTTGCTGAGATGGGCAAGAAAGTACTGTTATGTGATATAGACTTCCGCAATCCTTCAGTAGCGCGTGCATTTAACCTTCAGGAAGAAAATGGTTTGTGTAGTATATTAACAAATGGCGAGAGTGATATCTGTCAAGTTCTGGACTTAGTGAAGAAGGCTTCTGTTTCCGGAGCACCTGACATTCTCGTGCCAGGCAGGATACCTTCCGTTCACCCTGCAGATTTGCTGGCTCATGAGAATCTGAAGAAAGCCATGAGTATTCTTAAAGAACACTATGATCTCATTGTACTTGATGCATCTGCAGTTGGTCAATATGGTGATATCCTGATTGACGGTCTGGCTGATGTGACCTGTTATGTGTGCCGTTCCGGGAAGACCCCCAAGACAGCCCTCTATCATCTGAACGAGTGGGCAGAGAGCCAGCGCCTGGCGTCGCCTGTTATCATTTTCAACCAAAAATAAACTAAGATGAAATACTTACGTAAGATTTTGAAGGAGCCAGAGATGGCTGGTATTTACTTGATGGTGCTGACGGCCCGGCTGTGGCCGGCAGAACTGTATCTGAAATGCTATTATTATCTGCATCTGCATGAATGGCCGAATCTGAAACATCCGCAGATTTTCACAGAGAAGTTGAACTGGCTGAAACTACATGACCGTCGTCCTCTTTACACTAAGTTGGCTGATAAATGTGAAGTGAAGAAGTATGTAGCGGAAAAGATTGGTAGTGACAAGATTATCCCTCTGTTAGGTGTCTGGGATCATTTCGATGAGATCGATTTCGACCAACTTCCGGATCAGTTCGTCTTGAAGTGTACGCATGATTCAGGTGGCTTCAGGATCTGCAAGGATAGGAGCAACTTCGATCAGGAGGAGGCTCGCCAATTCTTTAATAAAGAACTCCGTAAGAACTACTATTGGAACAAGCGTGAGTGGGTGTACAAAGATATCAAACCAAGGATTATAGCAGAGCCCTATATTGACTCCCTGGGTAAGCCAGAGTCATTTGAGTATAAACTGACTTGTATGAATGGAGTCTGTAAAGTGTTTACCATCTGTACGGGTATCGCTCACAGTGATTTTGAACTCCGAACAAACGATCATTATGACCGTGACTTCAATCATCTGCCGTGGTATGCCTACTATAAGAATTCCAAGAAACCAGTGCAGATACCACCACAAGCCAAGGAGATGATCGAGTATGCTGAGAAATTGTCAGAGGGAATACCCCAGGTAAGGGTGGACTTCTATGTTATTAATGACAAAGTCTATTTCGGCGAAATGACATTCTATACTTGGGCAGGTATCATCGAGTTTACTCCACCAGAGTGGAATGATATCATGGGCAGTTGGCTGGATTTGAAGTCTTAGTTTCTTTGAGAAATGGTAAACAAGGCTCGTATTATTTCTAATGCCTTTTTCCTGATGCTTAGAAGCATAGTGACCATTTTTATTGGTCTATATGCTTCTCGTCTGCTTTTGGAGAAACTGGGGGTTGATAATTACGGCCTTTATTACGTCGTTGGAGGGATTGTTGTCATGTTCAATTCTCTGAGGACTTTTTTCTCTTCTTCCATACAACGTTTTCTGAATTATACGAAGGGGCAGGGCGACAGCCGAAAATTAACTAGAGTGTTCAATGTCGGAGTCGCGATTCAATTGCTTTTGTCCTTGATCTTTTTAATTTTGCTTGAAAGTGCAGGATTGTACGCATTTATTCATCTGAATTTGCCTCCCAATCATCTTGAAGCAGCAAAGATAGTCTTTCAAGTTTCCATTTTTACAGCCATTGTATTTATGCTGACAGTGCCATTTGATGCCATCATCATAGCAAATGAACGAATGGATGTGTTCTCCCTTTTCTCTATTATAGATAGTCTGTTGCGATTAGCCATTATTTTTCTTATTTCTGTTGGTCCCTTTGAACAGTTGGTTAATTATGCGCTGTTGATGTTGGTTGTGGCTGTAATTACGTTATTGTTGAATGCAGTTTATTCGTTTATGAAGTTTGAAGAGGTGAGAATACGTCCAGTCTGGGATCGTTCTTTGGTAAAGGAGATGGGAGAGTTTGCAGGCTGGAATTTCTTGGGTAATACGGGATTCGCAATAGCACATGAAGGAGTCAATTATTTGCTGAATTTAATGGGTGGGGTGGCTGTGAATGCAGCGCGAGCCGTTGTTTATCAAATGATGAGTGCGGTAAATGTTCTTGTTGGGAATATTTCGGTTGCGTTTAAACCTCAGACAAATGCTTCTGCATCTTTATTCGATAAGCAACAATTCTATGGCTTGTTATATTTGAATGCAAAGACAACATTATCTGTTTATGTGTTGTTTATGTTTCCTCTTGTCATCTTTTCCAACAAAATAATTGATTTATGGTTAGGTAGTGTACCTGAGTATGTCGTACCTTTCTTAACAGTCATCAGTTTCTATTACTTATTTCGGACAATGCACACATCGATTGATCTCTTTTTCTCATCCATAGGAGAAATGAAATATTATCAGATCATGGAATTATGTATAATGACTTTAAACATACCATGTTCTATTTTACTCCTTTATTTAGGTTTTCCGTTTTGGACTGTTTTTGGAACGATGACATTTTTTGAGATATTAAATCAAGTATGTGTAGTATTATTGGCAACTTATAAATTCAACTTTCCTTTGAAGATATTTGCTGGAGAAGTTTATCTACCATTTTGTGTGGTGTTGGTTGTTGCTTTATTCATTACATGGTTTAAGCCATTTCTTTTGAAATGGAGTGGGGAGCATTTATGGTCGCTTATTCTGTTATTCGTCGTGATAGAATTTTTATTAGTGACCTCTATTTATTTATTCGTCCTCAAGAAGAAAGACAGAGAGTACGTTCAATCATTAGTCCTTAGAAGAGTCTTTCGCAAATGAAGATATTCTTGTGTGTTCATCATTTAGCCGATGGTGGTGCTGAACGAGTCGCATCCTTGTGGGCAGAAGGCTTTGCAAGATATGGTCATGAAGTTCATATTGTAACATGTGAGGGAGATGTCCCTAATGATTATTATTTACCAGAGCGCGTTATTACCCATTCCTTCTTTATTCATGGCAATTATTTTGTGAGGTATGCAAGACTTGTACTGAAACTCTACACACTACTGAAAAAAGAAAAGCCTGATTTGGCCATAGGTGTTTTATTCCCGTGGGTTATGTGTTTATTGTTGGTTGCCAAACCTTTGGGTATTCCTATTATTAATACAGAACACAATGCTTTTGAAACACCTAAGACATTGCCGATGTCTCTTAGGCTGAAAATTGAGAAGTTCTTTCTTAATAAATTTTATGATGGAGTTACTGTTCTGACTCAGGCAGACAAGGATATTGCAATCCGGTACTTCAAGAATGTTTTCATACTTCCTAACCCTTTGGCATTTTCGCAAATAATTGAAAAGAATCATTCCAAGAATGTGATTTTGGCAGTAGGAAGGCTCTATGATTGGAAATTAAAAGGATTTGATGTTTTGATTAAAGCCTGGGGTAGTATTGCTCCAGACTATCCAGAGTGGAGTTTGCGTATTGCCGGAAGAGGTAAAGATAAGGACTTGCAGGAATTGTCCGAAATTGTACATTCTATGGGGGTTGAAAAGCAAATGGAATTTGTGGGCTTCAGAAAAGACATTCTAGAATTGTACAAGGAGGCGGAAATCTATGTTATGAGTAGTCGTTGTGAAGGCTTTGGAATGTCTCTGATCGAAGCCATGTCACAAGGCTGTGCTTGTATTGCCTGCGATTATCATGGGCGCCAAAATGAGATTATAAATGAGAACGCAGGTGTTATTTGCCCAACGGATGATGTGGCTGCTATGGCTTGTTGTATTCGAGAATTAATAGATGATAAGAATCTTCGTGAGAGTATCCAAAAACGAGCCATCAAGAGATCGCATTATTATGATTTGGATAAAACGATGACTAGGTGGTTTGGTATATTGGATATGCTTGGAATCCATCAATAGATTATGCATCTATTTTATTATTTATTTGTCATAGAAATATTCATTGCTGTTGCAGCATATACTAATGTTGCAGAATATGCATTTATGCCTATTAAGCAGAAAACTGTATCATTTTTGTCTGATAGCCGACTCCATATATATCTAATACTTTCTCTTAGTGTGATATTCTTTTTTCATGCGTTTAAGAATCCGATGACTCTCTCAGATATCCCTGATTATGCAAAGGCTTTTGATGAAGCCAAGCAGGTGTCGCTAAGTAGGGTCGTTAGTATTGGTTACGAGTCCTTGAAGACGGAAATCGGGTTTGCGGTTGTCATAAAGGTTCTATCAAGTTTGTTCCAATCTTCTCAGATCTTATTCTTCCTGACAAGTGCTTTTATTCTATCTTCGGTTTATTTTACGGTAAAGAAGTATTCTCCGTTATTATGGGTTTCTGTCTTTATATTTATGACAGATTCCTTCCCTCAGTCTCTATTTATTCTTAGGGCATTCATAGCAATCAGCATCTATTTGTTCGCATTTCCTTTTATTATCAACAGGAAAATGATCCCTTTCCTGCTGTTTAGTGGAATTGCGTTCTCAATACATATGTCATCCATCATATTTCTTCCAGTCTATTTCTTGTACGGAATCAAGAACTGGCGGTTTTTATTGTTGGTCTTGATGATGATTGCTGTAACGGTGATTATAGGGTTTAAGTTGTTCTTGCCGCTGTTCGTGGAATATGTTATCCCTGGTTATTCTTATTATCTACTTAATGCAGATAATTATGAAGGGGCCAGTTGGAAGATGCCCGCATTACTGTCTGCCATTCTCCTCTTTAGGGCTGTTGTCATGCGGGAACATTTCTTTGAGGAGGGTATTAACCGGCTTCTGTCTGTGGTTATGGTACTTGGTGTGATTGTCTATACTGCAGGCATGGGTTTCGGACTGACAAGCCGTATCGCGATGTGTTTTACAAATATGACATTTCTGATATTACCCAACACACTTCAGTATATCAAGTCGTCATCATGGCAGTTCGCCTGTGCTATTGTATATATTCTATTCAATAGTTTTTTCTTCTTTAAGAGTACTTCAGATGTGCTTTGGGCCAGTTACCAGTTGCTAGAGATTTGACATGAACAAGATCGTCGTCTATACTGCCATCTTCAATGACTATGACTGGTTGAAGGATCCTGTTGTAGTGCCAAAAGAAATCGATTTTGTCTGTTATACCGATTCTAACAAGATTCATTCAAAGGTATGGAAGATTGTTAAGGTAGATACAAATGGGGAGCCCCCATCTTTAAAAAACAGGAAAATAAAACTATTGTATCCATATACAGAATTAAAGGACTATGATTATTCACTTTATGTTGATGGTTCCATCATGATAAAAGGTGATATCAGCGTTTTCCTCCATAAATACATATCAAAGGATTTAGTCATGATGAATTTTCGGCATCCGCGTAATAATTGCATCTTTGTGGAGATTAAAAGGTGTTTAAGGCGGGGAAATGCCGATCCTGCTCAATTGAAGAGACAATTTGAGGATTACAAAAAAGCAGGCATGCCAGAGCATGCAGGACTGTCGGATAATAAGATTATCCTGCGTCATCATCATAGTGAATTAGGAAAGAAACTGATGGAAGACTGGTTTTACCATGTTGTTAACTATTCCGGTAGAGATCAGACCTGTCTGTCGTATGTTCTTTATGCGAATCAAGTAAAGTATTCTTTTTTTGAAGAAAATATTGAAAAGAACCCCTATTTTGAAACTTGGCCCCACAACACGGTAGAGTGGTATATCCGTTATTGGAGACATTTCAAGTGGTTTTGTGAAAGACATCGTCTTTTGGGTGGTATGATCAGTTGGGTGGATAGAACAATTAAACCATGGCTGTTAGCAAGAATCAAATAGAAAAACCATATTACGAACTTGTCTTCGTTGTGTTGGTATATAGGAACATAGATGTGTTGCGGCAGTTCTTTTCTACCTTGACATTGTCATTTAGTTACCGTGTTATTGTTGTCAACAGTTTCTTTAATCATGAAACAGAGGAGGCTTGTCGGGCATTGTCTAAAGAATATGATGCAGATTTCATTCCTGTACCCAATAAAGGGTTTGGGGCCGGGAATAATTCTGGGTGCCAGTATGTCATGGATCATTATCAGTATCGTTACCTCATTCTTTCCAATTCTGATATTATCATCAGGGACATCACCTGTTTGAGTCAACTGGAAGAGCAGAAGGCTGTTTATGCCGCAGATGTCAGAATGGAGAATGGGCATCGTCAGAATCCTCATCTGCCATTTAGAGTCGGGCTTTATCTTAAACTTCTTGACCTGTCTTACCAGTGGAAAAGCAATGTGTTGATGAACATCGCGTTTGCTTTTAACCGCATTTTGAGGGAAATGGTGGTCATCTGGACCAAACTGAATGGAGGGCGAAAGGTGAAGGTGTTTTCTGCTCATGGCTCATTTATCATACTGACGTATCAGGCATCGCGGGCACTAAGTCCCATTTTTCATGAAGAGATGTTCTTATACAATGAGGAATTATATCTGGCTCATCGATGTTACCAGTTGGAAATTCCAATATATTATGTGCCAAAGTTGAAAGTCACACATTTGGAAGGTGCCAGTTCGAACATTCAAAGTAATTCCTGGGAGAATCACGAAGAATCGTACAGTGTTTTGTCATCGTGGATACGGGAACAGCATTTATAATGAAAATATGTTATCTTTAAATACGCCTATATTGTCATTCCTCAGAAGCACCCTTCAGGGAGAAAGTGCTTCAGAGGAGGTTGTCAAGTCTATTGACTGGAAGGATCTGAAGGTGTTTGCTGCCAAACAGGCAATTGTGGGAGTGGTCTATGAAGGTGTGAAACTCTGCCGTCAACAATATCCAGAACTCGTTGAGAAGAAGGAACTGTTGAGTTGGTTTTATGCAACGGATAAGAAGAGAAGACGTTTCGAAGTGGCAAACCGAAGAATTGTAAAACTCTCGGAGATGTTTGAAAAGGCTGGTTTCAGGTCGTGTATCCTGAAAGGGCAGGGACTTGCTCAGATGTATCCTGTACCAGAAAGCCGGATAGTTGGTGATATTGATATTTGGGTGGAGGGTACGCGCAAGGCCATCACGGATTTTGTACACTCAAAAACACCGGGAACATTTGAACAATATCATCACATAGACTTCCCGATATATAAGGATGTGGCCGTTGAAGTACATTATCTCCCTTCGCAGATGTCAAGTCCTTTGCACAACAGACGCTTGCAGAATTATTATAAAAGTCATCAGGCAGAGCAGTTCGCAAATGTTAATTCTGCGCTGGGCGAACATGTATGTACACCGACGAAAGGTTTCAATGCCATCTTCCTGTTGTCGCACATGATGCGTCATTTCTTTAATGAAGGCATCGGACTGAGACAGTTCATTGACTATTATTTTCTGCTGAAACAAGGCTTTTCTGATTCCGAGAAGGAGGAATTCTACAAGACGGCCAGTCGTCTTGGCATGAAGAAGTTTGCAGGAGCCGTGATGTGGATTCTGGAGAATGTGCTGGGCTTGGATTATCGTTATTTGTTGATGCCTCCTCATGAAAAAGCAGGAAGATTCCTTGCCAAGGAAACCTTGGAGACGGGAAACTTTGGCTCAATGGATTCCAGATACACTTTCAGAGAACGCGGTGCCTTGGCAACTGCTCTCACTGATATCTATAGAGATTTTCTCTTGGCGCAGATGTTTCCCTCAGAGGCACTATGGAAACCTTTTGCAAAACTGACGAACCAGCGATGGAAGATCAAAGATCGTCTTGAAACAGGGAAGCAGCCATAAATGGAAAGAAAGAGGGTGTTGTTTGTGTGTGGTGTGTTTTATCCGGAGCCGGTGGTGTCTGCCCGACTTCAGACTGATCTGGCCATGAAACTTTCTCAGAACTATCAGGTGACAGTACTGCGCCCTCACCCGACAAGGCCGAAGGGATTTGCTTTTGGAAACTATGATTATGCAAGTTTTCCATTTCAGGTGATAGAGTTTGATTCATATACCTGTCCTGTATCATCTCCAATCGGAAGAATGCGTGAGAGTATCAGTCATGGACTTTGGTGCGCCAAGTATATTCGACGACATCATGAGGAGATTGATTTTGTGTATAATGACTCGTGGCATCTGTTCGGTGTCAGTCTGGTCGCCAAGGCGCTCTGTCAGTACAAGATACCCTATGTCACTCCAGTACAAGATGTCTATCCAGAATCACTTGCCTCCAAACTACCAGACTTCAAATGGCTGAAGTGGATGATCATGCAGGTGCTGTCGCCATTAGACCATTTCGCATTGTCTCATGCTGTCTGGGTACAGACGAATTCAGAGAAGATGGCTGTCTATTTGTCAGATACACGGCAGATAGATAGAAAGAAGTTTGTAGTGGTCAGAAACTGGCAGGATGAGAAACCGTTTATCAATTATACCCAGCATCAGGTATTGAAGTCAGAAGACAGACTCTTCACTTTTATGTATGTTGGGAATGTCGGGCCACTAGCAGGCATTGAGATTTTGTTTGAGGCTTTTGCGCAAGCGGCATTGAAAGATGCCAGACTGGTGATCGCTGGCTCTGGTCCGGCAAAGGAAAATCTGCAGCGAAAGGCCAAGCGCTATGCTTGCACGATAGAGTTTTGGGATGTGCCAGCAGGAATGGTGCCAGAGACACAGGCCAAGGCTGACGTGTTGTTACTCCCTGTAAAGAAAGGCTTTGCGAGGTATTCCGTCCCCAGTAAGTTGGCTGCCTATCTGTTTTCTGCGAAGCCTGTTATCGCTAGTGTAGATAAAGACAGTGATACGGCAGAGTGTATAGAGAAGAGTGGTGCAGGATGGGTGGTGGAGCCTGATGATGCGCAACAAATAGCATCGGTGATGGGCAAGGCTTTCGAGCAGTCTTATCATGTTCTCGAAGAGATGGGTAGTAAGGGACGCGCCTTCTCAATCGGAAATTTCTCCAAGGAAAAGAATCTCATGATGTTGGCGGAGGCCTGTGAGCGTGCCATAAACAGTAGGTAAATGGAGGTTTTTCATTATATTCTTACTCGTTTTAATCTGAAATTGTGGAGAGAGGACAGACTGCATCAATCCACACGCTCAGAGGCATGGCTGGAAAAAAGATTCCAGTTGTTTGAGACCTATTGTCTGCCCAGTATCTGCAACCAGGTCTTTAAGGATTTTACATGGATAGTTCTTTTTGACGAGTCAACACCAGACATTTATCTGAAGAAGATTGAAGCGTATGAAGCAGTCCTTCCGGCCTTTAAACCAGTCGTGGTGCCAAGTTCTGTGGGTATTCATTTTGTAGGAGTTTTTCAGAAGGCGGTCATCAAAGACCTGCTTTTAAAAACATCCACTCTTGACCATTGTGTCGTATCGACCACTTATCTGGACAATGACGATGCACTGAGTGCAGATTTCATGAAGGCCGTCTCTGATCATACTTGTGAGTATTCCAGAGATACATTCATCACGATGCATGACGGTTTGCAGTATTTTGAGGATCTCCAGATTGCCAATCATGTGAAGTATAAAAATAATCATTTTATCACCTTAATAGAATCCATCAGTGGTGACAAACCCATCAGGACAGTATATGGCTATGGTAGTCATGGAAACGTGTATCGTCACCCCCATTGTGATGTAATAGGAATAAAGACAAAGAAACCTTACTGGGTGGAAGTGGTTCATGATACCAATGCCAAGAATAATGTGATACTTCATCGGTGGACTTCACTGGCTACAGACAGGACCATCTTACGCAGGGACTTTGGCTTGGATATCGAATTGAGAAAGGACGGTTGGAAAGTTTTTTATACTACTTTTGCCATGAGATGGATGAAGGCTCATATGACATATTTAAAGGTAAAACTAAATGATTTATGGGGAAGATAGTTGTGGTATTCATATGATAATCAAGAAGGTAATATTAGTATGCAAGGTGTTAGAGCGAAGATAGATTATGAATTAAAGCATCATAGCAGCCTCTCGAAAATTTTCAGGGTGCTTGCCAGTTGTTTGATGCGTCTGTGGGGTGTGTTTGTCAAGACAGACGACAAAATGGTGCTGTTCAGTGCTTTGGGGCGTCGTTACAATGACAGTCCGAAGGCTATTTACGAGTATATGATCAGTCTGCCGTCATTCAAGGATTACAGACTCGTCTGGGCTCTGGAGGATATGGACACAGAAATACCAGGCCATCCTATGAAGGTGAAAGCCGACTCTGTTCGTTATTTCTGGTTGTCGCTGAAAGCCCACTATTGGATTACCAGTGTGAATATAGAGCGCAGTCTGCGTTATAAGAAAAAGAATTGTATCTATCTGAACACATGGCATGGCGTGTCGCTGAATGCGGTGGGAAATGGTGTACCAGGGCGCAATGACTTTGATTTCAGTCATCTGAATTTCTTCTGTTATGAAAGTGAATGGAACAAACGGCTCTTGATGCAGAGTTTCAATGCTCCAGAACATATTATGCTGGCAAGTGGACTCCCTCGGAATGATGCACTCTATCATGTGACAGACAGTAGGATCTTGGAACTGAAACATCAGTTAGGCCTACCTCTGGATAAGAAAATAATACTGTATGCTCCTACATGGAGGGACAGTGACGATCAAGGAAAAACTTATTCGTTGAAGCCGCCGATCCATTTGGAAAAATGGGAGGAGAAGTTGAAAAGTGATTATGTCTTGTTATTTAGGACACACCATTATACGACGCAATTGTTAGGAGTAGAGTTCAATGCTTTCGTCCGCGACTTCTCATCATATCCTACTATCAATGACTTGTTTATGGTGAGCGATATCCTGATTTCTGACTATTCTTCTTGCATCACGGATTTCTCCATTCTGGAACGGCCCGTCATTTGTTTTGCTTATGATTACGATACTTATGCTGTGAGGCGCGGTGTAAATATCGATTTCAGGACGGAAATGCCAGGTGGAATACAGACGACAGAAGATGAGGTGATAGAACGCATCCTGACCATGAATGTTGAGGAGGAATGCCAGAAGACCCGTGAGATGCTGAAGAATAAATTTACCTATATTGGCGGTCACGCAACTGAAATCTGTGTAGAAAAAGTGTTCAAAATAAAAAATACCACCCATAGTTGAAGGTGTTCCATTTTTTTTTTGTAACTTTGCACCCTTGAAAAGGAATGACAGGTAACCAATGAGTGAAATAAAGGCGGATAAAGGAACTGAAATACGGTATATTGCTGATGGTATGAGCGCTTTCGAGCGCAATACTAAGCGGATTCTTGACTGTATCGCTGCTTTGGTGGCGCTGATTGCTTTTTCGCCGTTGTTTTTGTTCTGTTATATTGCTGTCAAGCGTGAAGATGGTGGACCTGCCATTTTCAAACAGGAACGGATTGGGCGTTTTGGGCGCCCATTTACCATCTATAAATTCCGCTCGATGAAGATGGATGCGGAGCACGGGAAGCCCATGCTGCTTCAGGATGGTCATATGGATCCCCGTCTGACCAAGATCGGGCGTTTCCTCAGGAAGCATCATCTCGATGAACTGCCGCAGTTGTGGAATGTGTTTATCGGCGACATGGCCTTTGTCGGACCTCGTCCGGAACGGGCCTATTACATCAAGTTGATAGAGAAGGAGGATCCCCGTTACTATATGCTCTATCAGATCCGTCCTGGTGTGACGAGTTATGCTACTCTCTATAATGGTTATACTGACACGATGGAGAAGATGCTTATACGGCTTCAGTATGACCTTGACTATCTGGAAAATCGTTCGTGGGCCTTGGACGCTACCATCCTGTTAAAAACATTTCTCTATATCGTCTTTGGGAAGACTTTCTAAAGAAGAAAGAGTAATCAATAAAAAAGTCTGCAGCATGCTGCAGACTTTTTTTATTCAATAATGTTTGTCTCTTTCCACTTTTCTATTATCGCCGTCACATCCTGGAGGGCTTCTTCTTCCGACACTTCATATTCCTCGCATAGAACCCTGGCAAGGTCTTCTATGGTGAAGTCACCTATTTCCGAAGCCTTCTCCCATAACAAGGCGGCTGTTTCATTCAAACACATCAAACGGCCGAAGTCAACGGCTTCCAGACCTTCTCCGATAATCACTTTCTCGCCACATACGTCGCGAAGCACAAGTCCTTTCTTTTGTCTCATATTTGTTGTTCCTTTTCTTCTTTGTTTACGATGGCCTGGCTGCATATCTCTGCCGCTTCCTGATCAGGCAGACAAGACAGATGCCATATAGGTATCGTTGCTGTCAACAGGTTCTCGGTCTCATGCAAGCCATCCGCCATCTTTTTGTTCCATCGCATGCCTGAGATGCTCATGGCAATGGCAACATAGGCTTCAACAGGTTTCATACGACGGATTTCGTTATGGGGTGCCTGTTTCAGTTTGACGATGCCACCAATGGGGTAATCGACATTTCTATAGCAAGGCGTCTTGCCACTCCATGGTGATCCGTAGACACGGGCCTCGCCATCGATGATGCGGACCACCGGATTGTCGTCATTGACCAGTTCCGTCCCTTCGATATGCTTGAGCCAGAGTTGCGAGTGGGTGCTCTTGCCGGTTCCGCTTTTGCCAAGGAACATATAGGCCTTGCCCTGATAACTGACCACGGAAGAGTGGAAGAGAGTCGTCATCTTGTCAGAAGTGATGAAAGTGTACATCATCATCAAAGCATTGTTAACCACAAATGACTGTTGCCTTCCAATATAATAGACTTCACCTTCCTTGAAATCTTGACTGCAAACCAACCACCCTGTGACTTTGTCCCCCAATCTGTATTCAAGGATCGTCTTTCCCTCAGGTGTTTCGCCGCAAATGATTGACTGTCCTTCGTCCTCTTGCCTATGATACTCTTTATATATAATAGGTGTATCAGACTCTTGGACATGAAGAGTAAAGACCGTGTTCTCCTCATTTTCATCCCCAAAAGGCTGGTATTGCTTCATTTCTGTGAACATGGAATCTTCCGCATTCACAATAAAACCATGACCTGCAACAGTAAAGTGCTTCCTCATGATGAATTCCTATTTCTTGAGTGAGGCGATGGAAGCCTGGAGAGAGGCAATCTTCTCTTCGGCATCGGACTGCTTCTTACGTTCGAGGGCGACCACCTGTTCTGGGGCGTTGGCTACGAAACGCTCGTTGGAGAGCTTCTTCTTGACACCGGCGAGGAAGCCCTCGAGGTGCTGCAACTGAGCCTCCATCTTGGCGATTTCGGCCTCTACGTCGATCATGTTGCCCAAAGGTACGGCATATTCAGTAGTACCCACCATGAAGGTGCTGGCTGTTGATGCCTTCTCGCTGACAGAATCAATGCTTTCCAGGTTGGCCATCTTCATCACGGCATCGCTGTAGGTTCCTGCCAATTCTGAGTTGATGACTTGCAATGTCAGTTTCTCCTTCTGTGCGATGTTCTTCTGGGCACGAACGGTACGGATACCACTGATGACTTGTTTGATGGTCTCCACGTTGCTGAGGACTAACTTCTCATCTTCTGTGGGTTCCTCGATCTTCAGTTCCTGACGCATGATGCTCTCACCTTCCTTACGCTCGTAGAGAGCCTGCCACAGTTCCTCTGTGATGAATGGCATGAAGGGGTGCAGCATTTTCAGCAGGATATCGAAGAAGCGCAGTGTTGCATTGTAGGTCTCACGGTCGACAGGCTGGGCCTCGCCATTGACATAGGCAGGCTTCACCATCTCGAGATACCAACTGGAGAACTCGTCCCAGAACAATTTATAGACAGCCATCAGCGCCTCGGAGATACGATACTTCGAGAAATGGTCATTGAGTTCCGCATTGGCTTCCTTGAGTTTGGCTTCAAACCAGGTTACAGCAAGTTTGGCAGCGCCAGTCTGATCGACATCTGCTACCTGCCATCCCTTCACTAGACGGAAGGCGTTCCAGATCTTATTGTTGAAGTTACGTCCCTGCTCGCAGAGTGCTTCGTCGAAGAGAATGTCGTTGCCGGCAGGTGCAGAGAGCATCATACCCATACGCACGCCGTCAGCGCCAAACTTCTCGATGAGTTCGATAGGATCGGGTGAGTTACCGAGTGACTTCGACATCTTACGGCCTAGTTTGTCGCGAACGATACCTGTGAAGTACACGTTTTTGAAAGGCATGTCGCCGATATACTCATAACCGGCCATGATCATACGGGCCACCCAGAAGAAGATGATATCCGGGCCAGTCACGAGGTCGCTGGTGGGGTAGTAGTACTTGATCTCCTCGTTGCCGGGGTTGTTGATACCGTCGAAGAGGGAGATGGGCCAGAGCCAAGATGAGAACCATGTGTCGAGGGCATCCTCGTCCTGACGCAGGTCTGCATCTGTCACCTTCGGATCCTTCTGCTGGGCCATCTGCAGGGCCTGTTCACGTGTCTCTGCCACCACGAAATCGTTGGCGTCATTGTAATAGTAGGCAGGGATACGATGTCCCCACCAGAGTTGACGTGAGATACACCAGTCCTGAATATTCTCCAACCAGTTCTTGTATGTGTTCTTATACTTGGTTGGATAGAACTTCAGTTCATCGTTCATCACTGGCGGCAGGGCAATCTCGGCAAAATGCTTCATTGAGAGGAACCACTGCATCGACAGACGTGGCTCGATGGCTGTGTCAGGATTACGCTCAGAGTAGCCTACCTTATTGGTGTAATCCTCAATCTTCTCCATCAGGCCGGCCTCCTGCAAGTCCTTGGCAATCTGCTTGCGGCAGTCCATACGATCCATACCGACATAGATGGGTGATTGCTCTGAAATGGTGCCGTCAGGATTGAAGATGTCGATGGTCTCAAGGTTGTGCGTCTTACCGAGCATATAGTCATTTGTATCGTGAGCCGGAGTCACCTTCAGACAACCCGTACCGAACTCGATATCCACATAGCGGTCTTCAATAACAGGAATCACGCGGTTCACCAGAGGTACGATGACCTTGTGCCCCTTGAGCCACTGGTTTTTCGGGTCCTTGGGGTTGATACACATGGCCGTATCACCCATGATGGTCTCAGGACGAGTCGTGGCCACCACTGCATAATATCCCTTGGCATCCTTGTGGACTACATTGCCGTCGGCCTGAAGTTGTTCAATGTTCAATGTTCCATCTTCAATATCCGCTACGTAGTACTTCAGATGGAACAGATGACTCTGCTCCTCGCGGTAGATGACCTCCTCTGTGGAAAGGGCAGTGAGAGCCTTGGGATCCCAGTTCACCATACGGAGTCCACGATAGATGAGACCTTTGTTATAGAGGTCGACGAACACCTTGATGACACTCTGAGAGCGTTTCTCGTCCATCGTGAAGGCTGTCCGATCCCAGTCGCAACTGGCACCCAGACGGCGGAGTTGTTTCAGGATGATGCCCCCATGCTCATGGGTCCAGTCCCAGGCATGCTCAAGGAACTGCTCACGGGTGAGATCGTGCTTCTTGATACCCTGTTCTGCAAGTTTCTTCACCACCTTGGCCTCTGTGGCTATCGAGGCGTGGTCAGTGCCAGGAACCCAAAGGGCGTTCTTTCCCTCCATACGGGCACGGCGCACCAGGATGTCCTGAATCGTATTGTTGAGCATATGGCCCATATGGAGCACACCGGTCACATTGGGCGGTGGGATGACTATCGTATAGGGTTCACGTCCGTCGGGTTTGCTGGCGAAGAGTTTGTGGTCGAGCCAGTACTGATACCATTTCGATTCGACCTCTTTTGGGTCGTATTTACTTGCAAGTTCCATGCTTAATATTTAATTATTTTCAAAAATCGCTGCAAAATTACTAAAAATCCACCAAAAAGTATTATCTTTGCCCCAATAATTTAGTTTTTATGCATACAAAAGAAGAAAAAATGCGGGCTTTCGGACGGTTTCTTGACGTATTGGATGCGTTAAGGGCCAATTGTCCGTGGGACAAGAAACAGACCAATGAGAGCCTGCGACCCAATACCATCGAGGAGACCTATGAACTCTGCGATGCCCTGATCAAGAACGATATCCATGACATCTGCAAGGAACTGGGGGATGTGCTTCTGCACATCTGTTTCTATGCGAAGATCGCTGAGGAGAAAGGACAGTTTGACATGGCCGATGTGTGTGATGCCCTGACCCGGAAGATGATTACCCGTCATCCTCATGTCTATCATCCTTCACAGATTGAGGCCGAAGACCCGAAACCGCTGCCTTTCGTGCCTACGGAAGAAAATAGTCCAAGGAATCAGGGAATCAAGGAGTTAGATTCCGAAGAGAAAAATCCTATATTCCAAGATTCCTTAGACAATCAAAACCTTTCCGTGGGACAGGTTCTGCAGAACTGGGAACAGATCAAACTGAAGGAAAAGGACGGTAATGAGCGTGTCTTATCGGGCGTTCCTGCGGCTTTGCCCAGTGTCATCAAGGCCTACCGGATCCAGGATAAGGCCAGGAACGTCGGTTTTGACTGGGAGAAGCGTGAGGATGTCTGGCAGAAGGTGCGTGAGGAACTGGACGAACTCGAGGTGGAGTTGGGCAAAGACGACAAAGAACGATCTACAGAAGAACTGGGTGATTTTCTTTTCTCTGTTATCAACGCCGCGCGGCTCTATAAACTGAATCCGGACAATGCCTTGGAAATGACGAACCGGAAGTTTATTGAGCGGTTTAACTATATCGAGGCACACAGCATCAAGATTGGTAAACCCCTGACAGAGATGAGCCTCGACGAGATGGAATCCTTGTGGCAAGAAGCAAAAATGTTTAAAAATTAAATGATATGAAAAGACTGTTTTTTCTGAGTGTGGCATCGGCCACTATGATGTTGCTGAGTTGTGGAGGTAATAAACAACAAGCACAGGGAGAGGAGACTCCTGAGACTACGGAGACGGAAAACGTGATTTTGAGAGACCGGACCATCTATGGCATCTGTACTGACGGAACGGCTATGAACACGTTGGAAATGACTACCGACAACGGGGATACCTTGACGCTGAGTCTGACCAAAGCACAGGAGAATGGTAAAGTGTTTGGTGGCCTTCAGGTAACAGACCGTGTGGCTGTGGTTGCCGATTCTGCCAGGCAGAATGCCTTGCTGGTGATCAATCTGAACACACTGATGGGTGACTGGGTGATGCCAGACCCCATCGACGGTAGTGCAGAGATTGGCATCCGCATCAAAGAGGGTGGAGTGGCAGAGAGCATCGACCAGTCGGTGATCGTCTATCGCACCTGGAAGATCTTTAATGGTGAACTGGAGATAGAACTCATGCGTGAAGGCGGTGGCGACGAGGAGGAGTTGAACCGCTATGAGATACTCACTCTTAGTGCAGACACGTTGGCTTACAGGACATTGGGTAAGCCCCGTGATGAGACAGAGACCTTCGAATACAGCCGTTGGAAGCCCAAGCCCAAGGTCGATCTGCACGGACTGGAACTGGAAGAGACCAGCGACGAGTTCAATAAGATCTAAAATAGGAGTGGAGCCTTTCAGAATACATATCTTAGGGTGTGGGAGTGCACTTCCAACCCTTCGTCATAATGCCTCTTCGCAGTTGGTGGAAGTGAGGGAGAGACTGTTGATGCTTGATTGTGCGGAAGGGACACAGACCCAGATGCGGAAGAGTCATCTGCACTTTGCCAAACTTAGTCGCGTATTCATCTCCCATCTGCATGGTGACCATTGTTTTGGTTTGATAGGCATGATTTCCACATTTGGTCTGTTAGGGCGGACAGCCCCTCTGCATGTCCATGCTCCTGAAGCCTTGGGACCTATGCTGCACGACCAGATTGCCTTCTTCACCCACGATCTGGGTTATGAGGTTGTGTTCCATGCCGTAGATACCTCACGGCATGCAGTCGTCTATGAAGATAACAGTATCACCGTGGAGTCCATCCCCCTCGAACATCGTATGCCTACCTGCGGCTATCTCATCCGTGAGAAGCCCCAGTTGCCCCATATCCGTCCGGAGATGTTGGAGGCCTATGGCATCCCTCGTAGTCAGATCAATAACATCAAGATGGGAGCAGACTGGACCACGACAGAGGGAGATGTCATCCCCAATGCCCGTCTGGTTACTCCTGCCGATCCCCCCAGAAGTTATGCCTACTGCAGTGACACCCGTTATATGCCAACACTGCACGAGCAAGTAAAAGGTGTGAATACGCTGTATCACGAGAGTACCTATGGCGAAGACAAGATCCAGTCGGCAGAGAAATATTGTCACTCAACCGCCCGACAGGCTGCGATGGTAGCCAGGGATGCTGGTGTGGGGCAGTTGCTCTTGGGGCATTACAGTTCGCGCTATGAGGACGAGAACGTACTGTTGGAAGAGGCTAAGGTTGTATTTGAAAACACGCGTCTGACGAATGAAATGGACATCATCAACGTGTAATACCCCTTCTTTTGAGATTAAAATTGCATTTTCCGTCGAAAAAGTTTTGATAATTCAGGGAAAATAACTATCTTTGCACCAAACTATAGTTAAATGCGTATGATAAAACGTTTACTTATCCTTACCTTCTCTCTGGCCGCACTCTGGTTGGTGCCTGTGACCGCCAGTGCTGCTCCTGCCTATTTTGCCGGGGTGATGGAACTGTCAGATGAGCAGGAGGTGGACGTGGTCTACAGTGAGGGCATTCTGACCGTTTCTGGTGCAGAAGGACAGGTGCTTCAGATCGTTACCGTCACAGGCAATGTCGTGATGCACAAGCGGATAGACAGTCCAGAGCAGAAGATCGAACTTAATATTCCGAAGGGTTGCTACATCGTCAAGGTTGGCAAGGTAGTACGCAGGGTTTACGTCCGTTAGCCACGAGTCTTGCGGCAGTTCTTGTGCTCCTGGCTTCCTGTACCAATGGAAACCGTGGGTATGATGAGGCTGACCATTCCGCCTTTGGAACATATGTACATGCGTTGGATACCACTGAACAAGTGAAGTATCTGACGCATTTATTAGATGCCGACACCTCTAAATGGGAGGTGGACAAAGCCGTACACCAGTTTTATGCCGATGACACTCACGCCCCTCTATGGTACACCAGAGAAGGGGTGGCTGAGGATGCTGATGTGCTCTTGGCTCATCTGCAACGGGAGTTGCCCAGTCACGGCTTGAATCCGAACGCTTTTTACTTGCCAGAGATTGAGTCAGACCTCAAGATCGCGCATCAACTCTCCTTTGACTCTGTCGGGCAGAGTATCAACGAGGTGTTGCCCCGTCTGGAGTATCATCTGACGAAGGCCTATCTGCGATATACTGTCGGGCAACGCTATGGGTTCATAAGGCCAGACCGGGTATTCAATCATTTGGACACCAAACCCGTCACAGGAGGCAATGCCACCCTTTTTGACTATGAGGTGGCAGCACCAGACTATGAAGAATCCCTTCGGCAGTTGTCGGAATCAGAGAGGATGAAGTACCTGCAGACCTCAGCACCAGACAACAGGCTCTATAAGACTTTACAGGCACAACTTGAACAGACAACAGACAGTGCAAAGCGTTCTACCATTCTTATAAACATGGAACGCTCCCGCTGGCAGGTCACCAGGCCGGAAGGCAGGACTCATCAGGTGGTGGTGAATATCCCTGCCCAACAGTTATGGGCCATCTGTCCTGACAGTGTGTTGCCTATGAAAATCTGTTGTGGCGCAGTGCCTACGAAGACCCCGTTGTTAAACAGTGAGATTACTCACATGCAGGTGAATCCAGACTGGATTATCCCTCTGTCGATTGTGAAGGGCGAGGTGGCTGTGCATGGAGGTGACTCGGCTTATTTCGCCAAGCGTCGATATTATATCGTAGACCGCCAGAAGGGTGATACCCTCGATCCCAAGAAAGTTTCCAGTAGTCAACTGACAGGAGGCGGACTACGTGTCGGGCAGAAGGGTGGGGCCGGTAACTCACTTGGTCGCATCGTCTTTCGGTTTGCCAATAACTTCGGTGTCTATCTGCATGATACCAACAACCGAAGTGCCTTTAAACGGGAAAGGAGAACACTCTCGCATGGTTGTGTGAGAGTTGAGAAACCGTTCGAACTGGCTTGTTTCCTGTTGCAGGGTGCAGACGAGTGGACCCTTGACAAGATTCGTCTCTCGATGGATATGAAACCAGAGACGGACAGAGGACTTGAGTATCTGGAGGAACACGCAGAGGACCCCAGGCCTCTGAAGGCTATTGTTTATCGGGATATTAACCCTCGCGTACCCGTGTACATTATTTATTATACTGTCTATCCTAATCCTGAGACTGGTGAGTTGGAATTCTGGCCAGACCTCTATGGTTACGACCAGGTCGTTCGAAGGAAGATGAAACCATTCTTGTCGCTGTAATCACGATGGAGAAATTCGAAGACCAACAGATCCGGCAGATGCTATTAGACCCCAAGACCCAACGTCAAGGGTTTGAGGCCTGTGTCCGACAGTATAGTGAACAACTCTACTGGCAGGTCAGAAAGATCGTACTCACTCATGATGATGCAGACGATGTGGTACAGAATACGTTCCTGAAAGCCTGGAACGCTCTCGATAACTTTGGAGGAGATTCGAAGGTCATCACGTGGCTCTCACGTATTGCCATCAACGAGGCACTCGACCTGTTGCGGAAAAACAAACTTCGTTTGACTGTCAGTGACGAATTACCCTCAGTAGCAAGTTCTCTGTTGGCCGATCCCTATTTTGATGGTTCAGAGACAGAGGCGTTGTTGCAAGAGGCTGTTTCACAACTTCCTGACGTTCAGCGTACTGTGTTCCAATTGCGTTACTACGATGAACTGAAATATGGAGATATCAGCCGCCTGCTTGGTACCTCTGAGGGAGCGCTGAAAGCATCTTATCACATTGCCGTGAAGAAAATCTCTGATTTTTTTAAGGCTAGGGATTAAACTATTTGAATGATTATACGTCAAACATACGATGGAAGAAGAAAAGTACATAGAAGAACTGGTAGGTAAAAGGAATCCATTTAAGGTTCCTGAAGGCTATTTCGAGCAGTTGACCGATCAGGTGATGCAGTCGCTGCCTGAGCGTCGTCCCCGTGCCAAGAGCATTTGGATGCGTCCTGTGTTCTATGCTGCAGCCAGTGTGTGCGCCCTGTTTGTGTGCACTGCTGTCTGGTTGTCTTGGCCCGAGTCTTCGCAACAGAAGCAGGTGGCTGAGGTCGTGCAGAAGCAGCAGGTCCAGCAGCCTGATGATGCCTTTTTCGATGCGGCTGCCGACTATATGATGCTTGACAATCAGGACATATATGCATGTCTGTCAGAGTATTAAAAGGTGAAAAGGTAAAAAGTGAAAGGGTGAAAAGGTGAAGAGTGATATGAAGAAAATCCTTGTCTGCATGATGATCCTCTTGGTTGGTTTCTCTGTCTGTCAGGCCGATGAACCCCAGAAGTTCTCGCCGGAGAAGTTCCAGGCTGAGATGGAGCAGTTTATCACTAAGGAGGCTGGTCTTAGTGCCGATGAGAGTGCCAAGTTCTTCCCTCTCTTTCGTGAGATGCAGCAGAAGCAGCGTGCTGTATTCGGAAAAATGCGTCAGGAAGGTCGTGTTAAGCCTACCGATGATGCCAGTTGCAAGAGGCTTGTTCAGAAGCGTGATGAGGTAGAACTGGAACTGAAGAAGATCCAGCAGACTTATCACAATAAGTTCTTCACCGTCCTTTCTGCCTCCAAGGTCTTCGATGTCCTTCGTGCCGAAGAGCGTTTCCATCGTCAGGCCTTCCGGAATATGGGGCAAGGCTTCCGTCAGAACCATCCCCGCCGGAAATAACACTTTACTCCAACTTTGAGCCCTCAATCAGTTTGGGGCATAGGGACGACAGGCCGCACTTCTCACAGTGTGGCTTTCGTGAGGTGCAGACATATCGTCCGTGAAGCAGCAGCCAGTGGTGGGCACGTGGAATATCCTCGGCAGGGATATGGCGCGTCAGGGCCAGTTCCACTTTATAGGGCGTGTTGTCTCGTTTCGACACAAGACCTAATCGGTGGGCCACGCGATACACATGGGTGTCAACAGCCAATGTCGATTTCCCGAAAGCCACACTCTGAATCACATTCGCTGTCTTGCGTCCCACACCAGGCAAGTCGAGTAGGGCATTCATGTCTGAGGGCACCTCGCCCTCATGATTTTCTACAAGTGCCCTCGCCATCTTCACCAGATGGTCAGCCTTAGCGTTAGGGTAGGAGACGCTGCTGATGTATTCCAATACCTCTTCGGGTTCTGCCTTTGCCATCGTCTTGGCATCAGGATAATGTCGGAACAGTTCTGGTGTCACCTGATTGATGCGCTTGTCAGTACATTGGGCACTGAGTATCACTGCCACCAACAACTGAAACACACTGCCAAACTCAAGTTCGGTAGTCACCTCAGGCATCTGCTCCCTGAAGTGTGTTAAAATCCGCTCGTATCGTTCTTCCTTTCTCATATCTTGGTGAAAATATGTTGCAAAGATACAAGAAAAAGGGAAAAGTGAAGAGTGAAAAGTGAAAAATTTGTTGCCGCCAGACATTTATTGATAATTTATTCGTAACTTTGCCGAGAATATTCATCAATTATCTAAAACTAACGTATGATAAAACAATTGTTTCTGTCATTGGCCTGTATGGCTGTGACGGCGGGTCATGCCCAGAAGACACCCGTGTGGCGGGATCCGCAAGTGAACCAAGTGAACCGTGAGGCGCGCCACGCCCACTTCTTCGCCTTTGAGAATCAAGACCTTGCCCAGAAAGGTGACAAGGCAAAGTCTGCCCGTTTCCTCTCGATGGAGGGCATGTGGAAATTCAATTTCGTGAAAGACCATCAGAATGCCCCGGAAGGCTTCTATGCGCTGAAGTATGACGACTCGCAATGGGTGGACTTCCCCGTACCTGGCCTCTTCGAACTGAATGGCTATGGCGACAAGATCTACAAGAACATTGGCTATGCCTGGGGAACGACCTTCAAGAGCAATCCCCCGTATATCGGCGAGACGAACAACTACACCGGTTCCTACCGCCGTACCTTCGAACTGCCTGTTGACTGGAACGGTCAGGAGGTGTTCTTCCACGTTGGTTCTGCCACGAGCAACCTCACGCTCTGGGTGAACGGCAAATACGTGGGCTACTCCGAGGACTCGAAGGTGGCTGCAGAGTTTAACATCACGAAATACCTGAAGAAAGGCCAGAATCTCATCGCCATGCAGATCATGCGCTGGTGCGACGGTTCCTATCTCGAGGATCAGGACTTCTGGCGCTTTACAGGCATTGCCCGTGAGGTGTATCTCTATGCCACGCCGAAGGTGCATGTTCAGGACTTCTTCGTCAATGCCGACCTGAAGAACGACTTTAAAGAAGGTGTTCTTTCTGGTGAAGTACAGATAGCCTCAGCAAAGGGCAAGACCCTTGATCTGCAACTGATAGACCCGCAGGGCAAGGAGGTGAGGCAGACCAGCGTCACCATGATCAACAATGGCCCCCTCACTTTCCGTTTTGAAACGTTGGGCCAGGTCAAAGCATGGACAGCCGAGACGCCCAACCTGTACACCCTCATCATGACCTTGAAGCAGGGCGACAAGGTGCTGGAGGTCATTCCCCAGCGCATCGGCTTCCGTCATATCGAGATCAAGGGCGGTCAGTTGCTCGTCAACGGTCAGCCTATATTAATAAAAGGTGCCGACCGTCATGAACTTGATCCCGATGGTGGTTATGTCGTCTCCGTGGAGCGCATGATTCAGGACATCAAGATCATGAAGTATCTGAATATCAATGCTGTACGTACCTGCCACTATCCTGATGATCCCCGTTGGTATGACCTCTGCGACGAGTATGGCATCTACCTCACGGCTGAGTCGAACCTCGAGAGTCATGGTATGGGTTATGGCGAAGGAACGCTGGCCAAGCGTCAGGACTACGAACTGGCTCACTTGGAGCGTCAGTATGGCAATGTGCATTCATTCAAGAACCACCCCTCCATCATCGTCTGGTCGTTGGGCAATGAGGCTGGCTATGGTCCCAACTTTGAGAAGGCCTATGACTGGATTAAGTCTTACGACCAAAGCCGTCCTGTGCAGTATGAACAGGCTCGCCACGATGGGAAGACTGATATCTTCTGTCCGATGTATATGGGCTATGAGGACTGCGAGAAGTATGCCCAGACCGACAATCCCCGTCCGCTGATCCAGTGTGAGTATGCCCATGCCATGGGTAACTCCATCGGCGGTTTCAAGGAGTATTGGGACATCATCCGCAAGTATCCGAAGTATCAGGGTGGCTATATCTGGGATTTCGTCGATCAGGGCCTGCGCGACAAGAGCAAGATTACGGGCAGGGAAATCTTTACCTATGGTGGCGACTACGGCCGCTATCCCGCTTCAGACAACAACTTCAACTGCAACGGCATCATCGCCCCAGACCGTCGTCTGAATCCCCATGCCTATGAGGTGCGCTACTACTATCAGAATGTGTGGATTACGGACAAGGGCCTGAAAGACGGCAAGATTGAGATCTACAACGAGAACTTCTTCAAGACCCTCGACGACCTCGAACTCGAGTGGTTCGTCGGCGGTGCCTCTGGCTCGCATCATCATGACAATCCCGGCCGTCCTGAGGGCATGACCTTCGGACATGGCGGCACTATCGCTGTCAACGGCATCGCTCCTCAGGAGCGTAAGGTCATCACCATCGAGGCCATGAAGCAGGTCATAGAGCGTGTCCTTGGCCATCACGGCGATCAGGAGATCTTCGTCATCTTCCAGTTTAAGTCCCGTGAGGCCCAGCCCCTCATCGACAAGGGTCAGATCGTCGCTCGTCAGCAGTTCGTGCTCAACCCCTACCAGTTCCCAAATCTCTCTACGGCGGCAGCAAATTCTTCACTCTTCACTCTTCACTCTTCACTTAAAACAGAAGAGACCGAGAGTTACGTGAAGTTCGATGCCGCAGGTACCACGCTGACCGTTGGTAAGTGGAGCGGTTGGATTGACTACCTCGATGTCGACGGCCAGCCGATGCTCATCGACCGTGAGTCTCTGACTCCCGAGTTCTGGCGTGCTCCGACGGACAATGACTATGGTGCCTGGTTGCAGCGCCGTTTCGAGGTGTGGAAGACCCCGCAGATGAAACTGAAGGACTGCCAGGTAGGCGACAATCGTGTCGTGGCACAGTTCGAGATGCCTGATGTTCAGGCTACGCTGACCATGACCTATACGCTCCAGCCGAACGGCGAGGTGGTGGTCAACGAGCACTTCGTGCCCAATCCCCCGAAGGAAGGAAAGGATGCTGTCAAGATACCGCCTATGTTCCGTTATGGCATGCAACTGCAGATGCCGGATGAGTATGACCAGGTGAAGTATTATGGCCGTGGACCTGTGGAGAACTACTGTGACCGTAACTCCAGCGAGTTCATCGGTGTCTATAGTAATAAGGTGGCCGACGAGTACTACCCCTATGTCCGTCCGCAGGAGTCGGGCAACCACACCGATGTGCGCTGGTTCCGCGTGCTGAATGCCAAGGGTAGGGGACTGGAGTTCTGCTCCGATGGTCCGATGGAGGCCAGCGCCCTGCGTTTCCTGACAGAGGATCTCGACGACGGGGTGGTCAAGGACAAGAAGATCGGGCGTCACTCAGGTGACCTCATTGAGCGTCCGCTGACACAGGTTCACATCCAGCAGCGGCAGATGGGCCTCGGCTGTGTGAACTCCTGGGGAGCCTGGCCACGGCAGGAGTACCTCGTCAATCCTGAGGAGCGCAACTTCACCTTCGTCATCCGACCCCTGCGAGCAGAATAGTGTTTTGGTCCCGCAGAAATAGAAGAAATAAAGGAAAGTGCCTTCGGCACGGCTGCGTGTAGATGAGCGGAGCGTAAAATTTCCTTTATTTCTTTTATTTCTGCGGGACCTTGATTCATTACATTTTGACATGATTTTGCTTGACTTTAGTCAAAATCGTCACCCTAAACGGCCTTTTTATATATTTTTTGCCAAAAAGAGTTGGCGCGTGTCTGAATAATTGCTAACTTTGCACCCGGAAAATAAGAATGCTATCAAGCAAATCAAAGATTGTGATAACGATATATAAGAAGATGAAAGAGATGAAGACACTGAAGAAGTTTTTGTTCATGAGCATGATGATGCTTGTGAGTGCTACGGCTATGTATGCAGAAGAGAGCAATGTGACCAGTGAGGTTGACACGACCTATATCAAACTCGATGAGAACATGGAGCCCATCAACTACGTGAACTCCACCAAGGAGGAACTTGAGGCTGCCGTGGGTGAACTGGAGACCATCCTGGAGACGGAAGAATTCCAACTCTATGCTGCTGGTGACTATACTTACAAGATCGAGAACGGTGTGGTGACCTCGATGGCCATCCAGATTGCCGACGACAACAACGACAAGGTTGTCTACAATAAGATACTGAACGCCCTCGCCAAGAGCAACTCCATCAAGGACACGCACAACACGGGTGGCAACTACTACCAGTACGCCAACTTCCAGGTGCAGTTCGACGATTTCGAGGGCTATGAGAAGTTGACCTTCTCTGCCATCACTGAGGAGTAATATTATTATTTTTATTATTCCGTTTCGCAGTTTTCCCACAACAATAAACATACTTATGGTTCGCTTGGTGCGGGAGAGATACAACATAGTCGCATCTGTCCTTGTGATGCTTTTGGTAGCGCTACTGTCTGGTTGTGACAGCGGTGGAGGGAAGACTACATCTCCCGAAGCGCTCCAGATGATCACTGAGGTTAATCAGCAGAAAGACTTCAACCGCATGTTGTCGTTGGCCGACAGTCTGGAGAAGGCCGGCGCCATGAGCGAGGGCGACAGTTACTACTGGCAGGGCTTTGCCAATTACCGTCTGATGCAGCGACGTACGGCGGAGTTCTACTGGAAGGAATCGCTGAATGCTACGGCGAACCTGACGGATAGGGCCAGTCTCGCCACATACGCCAGGTCGGCGAGTTATCTGACGGGCTTGTATGTCCGCTATCTCAACTTTTCCAGTGCCACGAAGATTGTGAAGTCTGCCTTGGAGCATCTGGACAGGAATCATTTCACTTCCTCGAGCGACTATACCAATCTGCTCATCTTTGCCGGCTGCTGTCAGGCCCATTACAATGTCAATGACTCTGTGGTCAACACGCATTTTGAGCGTGCCTACCATCTGCACAAGGACCATATCCGGGCCAACCCCTCCAAAGAGACCTATCGCGACGCCGTGGTGGGATTCATCAATATCGCCTACGGCTGGCTCAGCGAGAAGCGATACGCCCAGGGCCTTGTCTGGACGGAGCGCTTTGGCATGCTGATAGAAGACTATAAGCAGCGGTTTGATGGCGACGAGGCCTATATCGACAAACAGTGGGCGCGATACAAGATCTTCTCGGCCATCGGCTTGAAGGGCATTGGGAAGATGGATGAGGCTGCTGAGGCTTTTGCCGCTTATCAGCAGACCCGTTTCGCCGAAACCCTTGAAGGACAACTTGATGCTGCCGACTATCTGGCCATGTCGGGCCATTGGAAGGAGGCTGCCGACAAGTTCCTGAACCTTGACAAGGTCTTTTCCAGCGAGCAGGTCGGCTTCTCTCTGGAAGATATCCAGCGCTATCTGTTGAAGAAATACAAGGCCAATGCCATGTCCGGCCGTAGAGACTCGGCCCTTGCCGTTGCCGCCCAGATATGCGAGCGCCTCGACTCGGCCATCATCAAATCGCAATGGGACGACGGCGAGGAAAAGGAGACGATACACCAGAAGGAAGAGCAGATACTGCAGCAGCAGGGGCGGTTGATGAGGGCACGAGTGCTGGCACTTATCGTAACCGTCATTGTACTTACCTTGTTCTTCATCATCTTCACCATCATCCGCCACCGCTCAGCCCTGCATATGGCTGAGATGCGTGCCGCCAAGGAGCGCATGGAGAGCGAACTGCGCATTGCCAGCGACATACAGATGTCGATGCTGCCTCGGGTATTCCCCGAGGTGGAAGGACTGGACATGTATGCTTCGATGGATCCTGCCAGGGAGGTAGGCGGCGACCTGTACAGTTTCATGCAGAAAGAGGATGAACTCTACTTCTGTATTGGCGACGTCAGTGGCAAGGGCGTGCCGGCCTCGCTCTTTATGGCCCAGGTCACACGTCTGTTCCACAGCATGGCCTCTTACGGCATGGGGCCTGCCGAGATCGCTACCCGCATGAATGCCGAACTGGTTGAGGATAACGAGCAGAGTATGTTCGTCACCATGTTCATCTGCCGGCTCAATCTGAAACTCAATTTGCTCGAATACTGTAATGCTGGCCATAATCCTCCTGCATTAGGCAATGTCGACGGACAGTTCTCATTCCTCGACATGTTGCCCAATGCCCCTATCGGACTATGGCCCGGACTGCAGTATAAAGGCGAGTCCATCGAGTTCTTCAAAGACCGTATGCTGCTGATCTACACAGACGGACTCAACGAGGCCGAGAACCCTCAGCAGGATCAGTTCGGCGAGCAGCGCATCATCGACATCCTTTCGTCCATGAACTTGAGTAAGGCCCGGGACATCGTCGAGAAACTGAGAAGCGAGGTGAACAACTTCCGCAATGGTGCCGAACCCAACGACGACCTGACGATGCTATGCCTGAAATATTATTATGAGCCGGAAGCCTAACTCGCTTTTTTTTTTCTGAGTATTTTTCTTCATTTTTGCATTATAACGTCATAACAGCGCTTATCTTATTGTATATCAATGCTTTAGTTTATGACGTTAGGTGTTTTGAAACGTCATATTAACGTCATTTTTGCTTGAAATCTATGAAAAATATAGTCAAAATTGCCTTAAAAACATATTTAAATCATTGAAAATAAGACAGTTGGACAATCACACAAACGGCTTGGACTGTCAGTTTTTCCTAGGAAAACTGATAGTTTATAGAGGCAGAACTGACAGTTTAACCTATCTGAACAACCATGAACTCCTATCTCTAACTAAGGGCTAAAAGGCCGAAAACTACGGAAAACACCCTGATTATGACGTTAGCATGACGTTTCAAAACACCTAACGTCATAGTTTAACCTTTTGAATATCAGGTAGATAAGTGCTATTATGACGTTTCGACCAGATTTTTATGATATTTTGCAGAAAATTTTCACTTGTACATTTTGGAGATTTTTCGTACCTTTAAAGATCATTGATCTCATGGTGATCTGGCCTCGGCGAAGTTCTGGATGGCCAATGCCGACATTGACAACAACGGATCCATCACCGAAACAGACATCAAGGCAGTAACACGCATCATCATGGGTGAGTAGTCCTGCGTCGGAATAAAAAAGAAGGTTACAAATCGCATTGTAACCTTCTTTTTTTATGGCATTTGCTGTTTAGCGAGCCTGTACGTATTTGTGGAGGGTCTTGCGGACGGCACCCGGGCCGGCGTAGAGTTCCTTCACGTAGCCTTCGATCTGTTCGCCTAGGCCAGCCTCGTAGAGGTCGAGGCCGAAGACATCCTTGCGGCTATAGAGTTTCTTCAGCGGACTCCAGTCCTGATCGGGCTTGCCAATCTCCAGCGGAGCGACGATGGCCTGCAGTTCCTCGAGCATGGGATCGGGAGAACAGTCGAAGGGGGTGCCGTCGTCCTTGATTCCCTTCAGGTAACGGGCGTAGCCAGCCAGCGTGAGGGGTATGAGCACGAGGTTCGACATGTCGAGTTTGCGGGCGATGTACTTCTTGAGCGTCTCGCCGAAGCGGATGGGCAGCTTCTGGCTGGTGTCCATGGCAATGCGCTGCGGGGCGTCCGGCATGAAGGGGTTTGGCAGACGACGGTTGATGACGGCACCAATGAACTCGTAGGGGTTCAGCACACCAGGATCGGTGACCACAGGCATGGCCTCTATATAGCCGATCTTCTGGATGAAGGGACGCAGGTCCTCGTCGGCCATCTCGGCAGAAATGAGTGTGTAGCCCAGCATACAGCCGTAGATACTCATGGCAGTATGGAGGGGATTCAGACAGGTGGTCACCTTCATCGTCTCCACCTTATCCACCGTCTCACGGGTGGTGTAGAGGGCACCGCCGAGGTCGAGTGGGGGACGGCCGTTGGTGTAGTTGTCCTCGATGACGAGATACTGCACTTCCTCGGCATTCACGAAGGGAGCCGTGAAGGTATGCTTCTCTGTCTCGATATAGTCGTTGTCCTCAAAGCCGTCGGCAGCGAGCATCTCCTTCACCTTCTCATGCGGACGGGGGGTGATCTTGTCGATCATCGACCAGGGGAAGGTGATGTGGGTCTCGTCCTTCAGGTAGTCGACGAAAGCACGTGGCACGAGCCCGTCGGCCTCCCATTTCTCGGCGTAGGCCATGATACCGGCCTTCACCTTGTCACCGTTGTGCGAGCAGTTGTCCATCGACTGGATGGTGAGGGGCCGCTGTCCTGCCTGCCAGCGCTCATAGAGCAGGGCGCAGACCTTACCCATGGCGAAGACGGGCTTCAGGCCACGCGCCAGGTCGGCATCGTTGAAGGTGTAGCCCTTCTCGGTGATGGTGAACGAGATCATCTGGAGCGATGGGTTGCGGAAGATCTCGACGAGGCGCTGCCAGTCAGGGAACTGCGGGTCAGCCTTGAGGGCTTCGGTGACGCTGGCGATGACCTTCTTCTCGATGGAGCCGTCAGAACAGAGGTTCACACAGAGTGAGAGGTTGTTGTAAGGGGCGTATGCCTTGTCGATGACCTCGAAGTCGAAGGTCTCGGCGACGATGACGCCACGGTCGTATTTGCCCGTGTTCAGGGCGTCGTTGAGGATGGCGGCAGGGAAGGCACGGAAGATGTTTCCACCGCCGAAGTGTACCCATGTGGGCTGTTTGGCGGTCTTCTCGCGGATGGCCTTGATGTCGAACTTGGGGAGCTCATAGCCTTTGGCTTCCCACTCTGCGGCGTTGTAGTTGCCGCTAAAAATATCATTCAGTTTCATAATATAATATTTTACAACACAGAGATACAGAGACACAGAGTGTTAATGTTTATCCATCTGGAGTTTTTAATTTAATCCCTCATGGGCTTTATGCCAGTGTATTCTCTTTTTGCATTTATTTTCCGCTTAACGCCGTCCTTAAGGACTGGTACGTTGAAATTGATGAGAAGACCAATCGCTTTGTTGGTGAGTTTCAAGTAGGTAACAAGTTGTACTTCGTGAATAGGTAGGAGTTTTTCTACACTTTTCAATTCAATGACAATCTTGTTTTCTACCAACATGTCTATTCTATAAGACTTTCCTGTAGGTTCTCCTTTGTAAAATAACGGCAGGTCTACTTGAGTCTCTACTTCTAATCCCTGACGCTCTAATTCTGTCTTCAGACAAAATTCGTATGCGGATTCTAGAAGGCCAGCCCCAAGTTCCTTGTGAACCTCTATTGCAGCGCCAATCACTTGTCGTGATAACGCATTATAAAGGTTAAACTCCTCTGTTGTCAGAATGATTTCGCTATTCATAAGTAAAACCTCTGTGTCTCTGTATCTCTGTGTTGAGATAAAGAATCAGTCGTAGAATCCGGGTTGTTTGTATTCGATGCCGAGTTCGCGGTCGACGGTGGCGAGAATGCCCTGCACCTGTCCGAGGGCGAACATACGGCCGAGGAGGGTGTAGCCGGCATTATGACCGTGTGAGGACTCGTCGAAGATGCCGCCAGGCTGGTCGGTGAAGGTCATGCCGTGGTCGACACGCATGGGGAGTTGCGGGTTCTCTTTCTCGAAGATACGGCAGAGTTCGATGAGGTCTGCACGACCACCGAGGTGGGAGGCCTCCGTGAAGTCGCCGTTGGGGAAGATGTGGCAGGAGCGCAGATGGACGAAGTGGGTGCGCGAGGCGAACTTCTTGGCCAGATCGACCACGTTGTTATAGGCACCTGCGGAGAGGCTGCCAGCACAGAAGGTCAAGCCGTTGTGCTTGTTGGGCACAGCATCGAGGAACCACTGGATATCCTCCTCCGTACGGACGATACGCGGCAGGCCGAGGATCTCGATGGGGGGGTCGTCAGGATGGACGCACATGTTCATGCCATACTCCTCGCATGTCGGCATGATGGCCTCGAGGAAGTACTTCATGTTGGCACGCAACTGCGCCTTGTCGATGCCCTTATAGAGATCGAGGAACTCGCGGAACTTCTGCACGGGAGCCTCGTCGTTCTCGCTGAAGTTGCCAGAGACGAAGCCCTGCGTCTTGATGATGATGGTCTCCACGAGTTGGTGATCCTTCTCGGGCGTCATCGTCTTAGCCAGTTCGTCGCACTCTGCCAGCACGTTACGTCCTTCGCCCCAGCCCTCAGGGAACTGGAACTTGGCCCACTCTTCACGGGCACCAGGACGCTTCAGGATATAGATGTCGAAGTAGGCGAATTCGGCATAGTTGAAATAGAGGTTCGTGGCGCCGTTGGGATTGTCGTGCTGCAGGTCTGTACGGGCCCAGTCGAGCACGGGCATGAAGTTGTAGCAGATGGTATGGATGCCCTCTGCCGAGAGGTTGCGCAGCGACTCTTTGTAGACCTCGATCTGGTGGTCGCGGTCAGGACCGCCATACTTGATGGTCTCCACGACAGGCAGTGACTCAACGACACTCCAGCGCATGCCGTAACTTTCAATATACTCGCGCAGGTCGCGGATCTTCTCTCGGGTCCACACCTCGCCTAAAGGTACGTCGTGAAGGGCGGTGACGATACCCTCAACTCCAATTTGTCTTAGTTGGGCAAGAGTAATCTTGTCTTTCTTGCCAAACCATCTCCATGTTCTTTCCATAATGATTATTTTTTAGAATGAGTTTGTTTTTTTATCTTATCGGTAGGCTTGCCAACGATCAGGCTGCGGAAGTCAATACGCTTCTTTCCTTGTGGTCGGACCAGATCCTGAACGGTCTTAGGACGGCTCTCATTGCCATAGCGGTCGGTGGCAGTCACAGCATAGTAGAGCGCATGACCCTGATGGGGCACGGTGAGTTGCTGATACTGGTGTCGGCAGGCGATGAGGTTACGAGGATCCTCTGTGTCGACGGGCCAAGTGTCGGAGGCATATATATTATATAATAGGTAATTGGCTCCGGAAAGGTCTCTTGCGCCATACCATAGGAGCCGGTCGGTGGTCTTCCCGCGGTCTATCTGCAGAAGCGTGACAGGGGTAGGGGGCTGTTTCCCCATCCAGCGCATCGGAGGGATGAGGGCTGGGGTCCGGTTGAAATCCTTCGTGAAGGTGTAGATGCCCTTGATGTTGTCTGTCAGGAACTTCGAGCGGAAGAAGGTGCATCCGAGGCCCTCCTGACGGAGAACGTTCATCTCGCGGCGGATGATGCTGAGGTCCCAGTTGCGCTCTGAAGGATGGAGCATATAGATGGAGAGTCCGGGAGCCACGATCTTGCCGTAGGCGTGTTCCTTCCAGTCGGCCACGAAGGGATAGAACTGGTTGCCCTGGAAGTACATCATGGGGAAAAGTTCGTCCATGAGTCCCTCGCGCAGCCATCCCTGGGCATCCTGACAGACGGCCGTATAGGCATTCCAACCACCACTCCTGTAGCGGCTCAGGTCATCGTACTTACCAATAGGCGAGCATGACACTTTCACCCAGGGCTTCTCTGACTTCACGGCTCGTTGGATCTTGCGGACGATGCTGGTGATGTTCTGCCGACCCTGTTCACGGGAATACTTGAACTTCCACGTTTCCGGATAACGGATATAGTCGAGGTGTATGCCGTCGATATCGTAACGGTGTGCCACCTCGCGGCAGATGCCAGCGATGTAATCACCCGTCTCGGGCAGTTCTGGGTTCATATAGTATTCCTCGCCGATCTTGACAATGCGCTTGGGATATTTCTTGCGTAATTGCTGACAACCGTAGTTGTTGGCCTTGCCGATGGGGATGGTGACAATCCAGGCGTGACACTCCATGCCGCGCTTGTGACATTCTTCGATACAGAAGAGTAGGGGGTCGTAGCCTGGCGACGCACCGTTGGTGCCGGTGAGGATAGGGTCCCAGGGTTCGATGGCCGATGGATAGATGGTGGTGCCGCGGACACGGGTCTGCACGAGCACTGTGTTGATATTGGCTTGCTGATACTGGTCGAGGATGCGGATGAGGTCGCGCTGCTGCTGTGCCGGCGAGGTGGTCTTCGGCCAGTCAAGCCCCTGAAGGGTGGTGAGCCAGACGGCCCTCACCTCGTGTTTCGGCGATTGTGCCGAGACGCCCAGCGTGAGTGCAAATAGGATAAAAAAACTTATAATAGTTTTCAAAATACTCGTTTTAACTTAAATTTTGGTGCAAAGTTACTAAATTATTCACAATTATTTTGTACTTTTGCAAGCAAAAATTAATTAAAACTAGTTTAGAACATGATTTCGTTTAGTTTGAGCCTTATTGCGCTCTTTTTGGGCTACCTATTCTATGGCCGTTTTGTGGAGCGGGTGTTTGCGCCCGACAACCGTGCTACACCAGCCTTGGCGAAAGCCGACGGCATGGACTATGTCGTCCTTCCCAGTTGGAAGATTTTCATGATCCAGTTCCTGAATATCGCAGGTACTGGTCCTATCTTCGGTGCCATCATGGGTGCCAAGTTCGGTCCTGTGGCCTATCTCTGGATTGTCTTCGGCTGTATCTTCGCCGGAGCCGTCCACGACTATCTGAGCGGCATGCTCTCGATGCGTCATGGCGGGGCAGGACTGCCCGAACTGATTGGCCTGTATCTGGGTAAGACAACGAAGTCGGTGATGTTGGTGTTTACCGTGCTGCTGCTGATCATGGTGGGTACGGTGTTTGTGTATTCACCTGCAGAGATCCTGCACTCCATTAGTGGAGATACGCTGATGTGGGTAGCCATCATTTTCGTGTATTACATCATCGCCACGATGCTGCCTATCGACAAGATCATCGGCAAGGTGTATCCGCTGTTCGCCTTCTCGCTGCTGTTCATGGCTGGTGCGCTGATGGTATGGCTGTTCTTGCATTGGCCCACCATTCCTGAGGTGTGGACGCATGCCTATAACATGGGTGCTGCCACCGAGCCTGATAAGTGGACGGATACCATCTTCCCCGCTTTGTTCATCACGGTGGCTTGTGGTGCCATCTCCGGTTTCCACGGCACACAGAGCCCGCTGATGGCCCGTTGCGTGAAGAGTGAGAAGATGGGTCGTCCGATCTTCTACGGAGCGATGATTACCGAGGGTGTGGTGGCGCTGATCTGGGCGTCTGTCGCTTCCTGGTTCTTCTATGGCAATCCGGCTCCCGGCTATGAACTGATAGCCAAGGCTACAGCCGGTTTCCACACGTCAGCCCCTGCTGTGGTGAATCTCGTGTGCAACGAATGGCTGGGTGTGGCTGGTGCCGTCCTGGCCATGCTGGGTGTGGTGGCTGCGCCAATCACTTCTGGTGATACCGCTTTCCGCTCGGCACGTCTGATTGTGGCAGAAGGGCTGAAATTGAACCAGCGTCCCATTATGAATCGTATGTATATCTGCATCCCGCTGTTCGCCTGTTCTATTGCCATGCTGATCTGGCAGGTGGAGAATCCTGATGGCTTCAACACCATCTGGCAGTACTTCGGATTCTCTAATCAGGCGATGAGCGTGTTTACGCTGTGGACGGTCACTGTCTATCTGGTGCGTCAAAAGAAGAACTACTGGATTGCGCTGATTCCTGCACTCTTCATGACGGCGGTGTGCTCCACATTCTTCTTTGTCTCGAAGCAGACGCTTCATCTGTCTGGAAATGTGGGGTATATCCTCGGAGGCGTCTGCCTCGTGGTCGCCATGGTATGGTTCTGTATTTGGTATCAGAAACAGTTGAAAGGTGAAAAGGTGAAAGAGTGAAAAGGTGAAAGAGTGAAAAGGTGAAAGTTAATATTTAAAATCAAGAATATGAAAAAACTGATAATGGCCGCCATCGGCCTGATGATGGCAGTTGGAGCCCATGCGCAGTATCTGAATGACTCTCAGACTCCGTTCTATCAGGGTAAGTTCTATGTGGGTGCATCTGCCTCCAGTGCGTCACTCGCTTATAGTAAGAATACAGATTTTGCCCTCGGACTGCATGCGAAGGCCGGTTATCTGTTTTTGGATAACGTGATGGCTTTGGGTGTCGTGGGGTTTGACAGTCAGAAGAACTTCGACAATATCACGATGCAGATTGGTGCAGGTGCCCGTTATTATTTCGAGCAGAATGGTATCTACCTGGGTGCCATTGCCAAGTATGCCCATTCCAAGGCTGGTGAGTCCTTTAGCGACTTCCGCCCTGAAGTTCATGCGGGTTATTGCTTCTTCTTGGGGCGTCATGTGACGATAGAGCCTGAGGTCTATTATGAGCATAGTTTCAAAAACAGTGACTATTCAGGCTTCGGCTTGCGTCTCGGCTTCGGACTCTATTATTAAATCGTAAATTATAAATAGTAAATCTGTAAATCGTAAATCATTTTATGTTAAGCGTTGAAGAACTTGTTGACAGACTGATTGATCTGTCGTTTGCAGAAGATATAGGTGATGGCGACCATACCACCTTGTGTTGTATCCCTGAGGATGCGATGGGCAAGTCGCATCTGCTCATCAAGGAGGACGGTATCCTCGCTGGTGTGGAGATTGCCAAGGAGGTGTTCCGCCGCTTCGACCCCGAGATGCAGGTGGAGGTGCTCATGGGCGATGGCAGTCGTGTGAAGAAGGGCGACATTGCCATGATCGTCACGGGCCGTGTGCGCTCGCTGTTGCAGACGGAGCGCCTGATGCTGAATATCATGCAGCGCATGAGCGGTATCGCCACGATGACCGATAAGTATGTGCAGCGGCTAAAGGGTACTGGCACCCGTGTGCTCGACACCCGCAAGACCACCCCGGGTATGCGTATGCTGGAGAAGCAGGCCGTGAAGATCGGAGGCGGCTGTAACCACCGCATCGGACTCTTCGATATGATTCTGCTGAAGGACAACCACGTCGACTTCGCCGGAGGCATCGTGAATGCCATTGACCGCTGCCATAAGTATCTGGACGAGAAGGGCTTGAATCTGAAGATTGAGATCGAGGTGCGCTCGTTCGACGAACTGAATCAGGTGTTGGAGCATGGCGGCGTAGATCGTATCATGCTCGACAACTTCTCTGTGCCCGATACAAAGAAGGCCGTCGACCTCATTGCCCACCGTTATGAGACGGAGTCGAGTGGGGGCATCACCTTCGACACCATCCGCGACTATGCCGAACAGGGTGTCGACTTTGTCAGCGTTGGTGCCTTGACGCACTCCGTGAAAGGCCTCGACATGTCGTTCAAAGCCTGCTGATTCTAGACACAAGAACAAGTTTTTAGACATAAGAACATAAGAAACATAAGTAATCATTTGAATATAAGAAATAAGTAATCATTTGAATATTAAATATGTTCTTATGTTCTTATGTCTAAAAATAAATAGTTCTTTTGTTCTTGCGTCTAAATAATAGTTCTTCTGTATTAAGTTAAGTATTTTATGTCAATAAGAAAATGAGAAAAATATTCTTTGTTCTTCTGTCAGCATCTCTGTCTGTTTCGACAGCCTTTGCCTGCACAAACTTCATCGTGGGCAAGAAGGCCAGTGCCGATGGTTCGGTGTTTGTGACCTATAATGCCGACTCCTACGGAGCCTTCATGCCGCTGTATCACTATCCTGCCGCCAAGCATCAGGCAGGCGAGATGCGCAAGGTCTTCGAGTGGGACACGCACAAGTATCTGGGTGACATTCCTGAGGCCGCAGAGACCTATAATGTCATCGGCAACTCTAACGAGTGGCAGGTGACCATTGGCGAGACGACATTCGGAGGCCGTGAGGAGATGGTCGACTCGACGGGTATCATCGACTACGGTTCACTCATCTATATCGCCCTTCAGCGTTCGAAGACGGCCCGTGAGGCCCTGCTGGTGATGACCTCGCTCGTCGAGCAGTACGGCTATTGCTCTGAGGGTGAGACCTTCTCTGTGGCTGATAATGACGAGGCGTGGATGCTGGAGATGATGGGCTGTGGCCCTGACCGCACTAAGGAGCAAGGACGCACTGTTTGGGTGGCTGTCCGCATCCCCGAGAATGCTATTGCTGCCCACGCCAACCAGAGCCGCATCACGAAGTTCCTCGACGGCCGCTATGTGCAGATCAAAGCAAAAGACCTGTTGAATCCCAAAGCCATTGCCAAGGCTTTGCGTAAATCTCAAACCTCAAATCTCAAATCTCAAACCTCAAACCTCAAACCTCAAACCCTCATGCTCTGCTCTGACAATGTCGTGAGTTATGCCCGCAAGATGGGTTGGTTCGAGGGTAAGGATGCCGACTTCTCCTATAACGCTGCCTACGCCAAGCCCGACTTCTCTGGCCGTCGTTACTGCGAGGCCCGCGTGTGGAGTTTCTTCAACCGATTTGCAGATGACTTCTCTGAGTATGTGCCCTACGCTGCCGGTATTGAGAAGGACGCCAAGGAGATGCCCCTCTGGATCATCCCCAATAAGAAGGTGACGATTCAGGATATCCGCGATGCCATGCGTGACCACTATGAGGGTACGCCTTTTGCCCTCGACCAGAAGGGCGACATCGGCGGTGGTATCTTCCAGATGCCTTACCGTCCGTCACCGCTGTCCTTCAAGGTTGACGATGTGGAATACTTTAATGAGCGCCCCATCTCCACCCAGCAGACTGCCTGGTCGTTTATCTCCCAGATGCGTTCGTCGCTGCCCCGTGAGGTGGGTGCCTGCTTCTGGTTTGGTAACGACGACGGCAATATGGTGGCCTATACGCCTATGTATTCTTGTATCACCCGTGTGCCGAAGTGCTTCTCCGGCGAGGGCGCTGACGATGTGACCTTCTCGATGGACAATGCCTACTGGGTGTGCAACTGGGTGTCGAACATGGTCTATCCACGCTACTCCATGATGTTCCCATCATTAAAAGAAGTGCGCGACTCATTGGATGCCTCCTATGCCCAACTCCAGCCGGAGATTGAGGCTAAGGCACTGGCGCTGCCTACTGCTGAGGAACGCATCAAACTGCTCACGGACTACAGTTGCAAGAAGGGCGACGAGATGATCGCCCGTTGGCAGCAACTCGCCTTCTTCCTCATCGTGAAGTACAACGACATCGTCGTGAAGCCCACAGACGAACAGGGCCGATTCCTCCGCAACAAATTCGGCGGTGGTGCGAAGGTCGTGCGGCCAGGCTTTCCTGATGCCTACGCCCGTGAACTTCTGAATCAGACAGGCACCAAGTACCTCGTTCCTAAGGAAGAGAAGAAAGATTAACTTTGATGACGACAGAGATACACTCCTGCCCTGAGTTGATGGACGCCATCCAGCAGTTGGGGTTCCTGCCGCTGCTTGACAGCGGCATCAGGGGCTACTCTGCGGAAGAACTTGTCGACGACGATTGTCGCTATGTGATGCTGCCTGACGGAGGCTGGGACTGGCCGTTGTGGAAGTGGAAGGGGCCTGTGGTCACAGATGGCCATTGTGTCTATGGCAAGTTCTTCGCAGGCAAGGCGGGCTTCGTCAGTCGCGACTGGTGGCCAGATCTCTGTAACTATCGTCGCAGCAAATATCCTGCTCCACAGGAGGGTTCCATCGAGGAAGCCATCCTGCTGACATTGCAGGAGCACGGCAGTCTCATCACCCGAGAGTTGCGCGCCGCCTGCGGATTCACGGGACCCAAGATGCGCAGCCGCTTCGACAGTTACATCACCCGTCTGCAGATGGCCTGTCGCATCATCACCGAAGATTTTGTCTATCCCGTCGACAAGCACAACCGTGAATACGGCTGGGGCTGGTCGTTGCTCACCACCCCCGAACGGCTGTTGGGGCGCGAGGCCTGTCAGTGTGAGCGCACTCCACAGGAGTCCTTCGACCGTATTTTCGCCCACTTCAAGGCGCTCCTTCCCAATGCTACCGACCGCCAGATCCTCAAACTGATATAAATCATCAAGTTATGGCAAGGCCGGCAGGTGAGTGAGGTTGCAATCGAAAAAGAATCAATAGTTAAGGTATATGAACGCATTTAAGAAGAAGAGAAGATGGCATTGTCTGAGTGGGCAGGAGCCTACGGAGATGGACAAGACCATCATGTATTGGGAGAACAAGGGTAAGGAGGTTCCGACCCGAGATCTCATCAAGACGCCCGAACAGATAGAGGGCATCCGCCGGGCGGGTGTGGTGAATACGGGCGTGCTCGACGCTGTGGCTGCTGTCATCCACGAAGGGATGAACACGCTTGAGATTGACCAGATATGCCGCCAATACTGCGAGGAGCACGGCGCCATCCCTGCCTGCCTGAACTATGGCGGCGACGAGGATACCCCTCCGTTCCCGATGTCGGTCTGCACGAGTATCAACGAGGTGGTCTGTCACGGTGTGCCCAAGGAGGAG
>Ga0247611_10000409_pt1 | contig 87991 bp, 75 predicted proteins | sample 177DNAGHGhighgp2_FD_192422 | JGI IMG/M metagenome (GOLD analysis project Ga0247611, IMG submission 192422) | Sheep rumen microbial communities from Palmerston North, Manawatu-Wanganui, New Zealand - 1770 DNA GHGhigh gp2 | ecosystem: Host-associated > Mammals > Digestive system > Stomach > Rumen...
TAAATCAATCATATTCAAATTGGGAACTTTGCTTAGCAGATGGAAGCCCTGAAAAAAATGAAAAACTTATGAAGTATATTGAGCAAGATGAAAGGATTAAATACAAATATTTAAATGGAAATTTAGTGATTGCGGGTAATTCAAATGCTGCAATAGAAATGGCAACAGGTGAATATATTGCACTTTTAGACCATGATGATTTGCTTGCTGAATATGCATTGTTTTTTATGGTAGAGGCTATAAATAAGCATCCAAATGCTCGATTTTTGTACTCTGATGAAGATAAAATAGATGAGAGCGATAATAGATATGATGCATACTTTAAGCAAGATTTTGCGCCAGATACATTAAGGTGCCAAAATTATATTTGTCATTTCAGTATGTTTAAAAAAGAATTAATGGACGAATTAAAAGGATTTAAATCTGATTATGATGGAGCACAGGATTATGATATATTTCTAAGAATGAGTGAAATTACAGACCCTAAGGATATTGTTCATGTTCCAAGAATTCTATATCATTGGAGAGTTCATAGCGAGTCAACAGCAAAACTTAATAGTCATGCAAAAAACTATGCTTTTGAAGCTGGTAAAAAAGCTATAGAGGACCATTTGAAACGTGTAGGGCTTAAGGGTACTGTATCTGAAGGATGCATAGAAGGAATATATAGGGTTGATTATGATGTTATAGGCGAGCCAATGGTATCCATTGTTATTCCTAATAAAGATGGAAAAGAAATACTTAAAGTATGTATAGATTCTATTATTGAAAAGTCAACTTACAAGAATTATGAAATTGTTGTAGTTGAGAATAATAGTACTACAGATGAAATAAGAGAATACTATAAAGAACTTGAAAATGATGAAAAGACAAAAGAGAAAGTACGAATAGTGTTTTATCCAAACAAAGGATTCAATTACTCTGGAATTATCAATTATGGAGTTAAGCAAGCAAAAGGAGAGTATATAGTACAACTTAACAATGATACAGAAGTTATCACACCAAATTGGATGGAATTGATGTTAGGTTTTTGCCAAAGAAAAGATGTTGGTGGAGTTGGAGTTAAACTATATTTTCCAGATGAGACAATACAGCATGCTGGTATCATAGTTGGAATCGGTGGAATAGCTGGAAATAGATTTAAAAGTATTCCAAAAGACGGACATGGTTACTTTGCAAACGAAAGTATGATCCAAAACTTAAGTGCTGTTACAGCAGCATGCATAATGAATCCAAAATCTATATATGAAGAAGTTGGATACATGGATGAAGGCTTGGCTGTTGCATTTAATGATGTTGATTTTTGTTTGAAAATTAGAGAAAAAGGATACCTAATAGTTTATAATCCTTTTGTTGAGTTTTGGCACTATGAATCAAAAACAAGAGGTAGCGAAAACACACCTGAAAAAATTAAGAGATTTCAAGGCGAGATTTGTAGATTTGAACAAAGGTGGCCAGAGATTCTTGAAACTGGAGATCCATATTACAATATAAATCTAACACTAGACACTGAAGTTTACCATATGAAAAATATCAAAGTAAACTATTATGGTGAAGAACCAAAAAAAGACAAGAAAAAGAAGAAAAAATAGTATAAAACCTTAATTTGGAGAGAGTAAATTGAGAAGAAATATAGAGAAATTTAATTATTATATAAGAAGATATGGAGTAATAAAGACCTTTAAGAAAGTGTTTAAAAGGTTATTTAGAATCCAAGAAAAGAAAAAGGATAATAGCGAAGAATACAAAAAATGGATAAGTAACAATGAACCTAACGCAAATATGTTAAAAGAACAGGAAAACTATAATTTTGAATACTCTCCAAAGATCAGTATAGTAGTGCCTATGTATAATACTGATGCTAAATGTTTGAATGAATTAGTTGAATCAGTTGTAAATCAAACATATGGCAATTTTGAACTTTGTCTTTCTGATGGCAGTGACACTGCGGATGATGAAAGAAAAAAGATTATCGAAATAATCAGAGATAATCAAAAGATAAAATATATAAAATTAGAAAAAAATAATGGTATTTCCAATAATACAAATGCAGCAATTGAACTTGCAACAGGGGATTATATTGGCTTCCTAGACCATGATGATTTGCTATCAAGGGATTGCTTGTTTGAGGTAGTAAAGTGTATAAATGAAAAACGTCCAGATTTTATTTATTCTGATGAAGATAAAATTGACGAAAATGGTCAAAGATTTAATCCTTATTTTAAACCTGACTACTCACCTGAAGCACTAGAATGCAACAATTATATAACTCATTTTTCAGTAGTATCAAAAGAATTGTTAGATAAAATAGGTCATTTAAATCCAGAGTTTGATGGAGCTCAAGATTTTGATTTCGTACTTAGAGTCGCAGAAAATACATTTAAGATTGCACATATTTCAAAGGTACTTTATCATTGGAGAGTTACTTCAACTTCTACTGCGAAAGTCGCAGATAACAAACCTTATGCGTATGAAGCAGGAGTTAGAGCAATTGAAGAACACTTAAAAAGGACTGGAAAAAAGGGAAAAGTTTCATATGGAAATGATGTGCCAGGCGTGTATAAGATAGAGTATGAAGTTAAAGATAATCCAAAAGTATCAATAATAATTCCAAGTAAAGACAATATTAGATTATTGTCTGCTGCTATTAAATCTATTTTAAAATATACTACTTATCAAAATTATGAAGTGGTTATTATAGAAAATAATAGTGTCAAAAAGGAGACTTTTGACTATTATGATGAAATAGTGAAAAATCCTAAAGTTAAGGTGTTCAACTATAATAACAAAACGATGCAAGATGCAGATTGGGAAGATTCTATAGAAAATATCGAGCAACTTGATTCAGAAGAAATAGGGCACATATTAGAAGATAACTTGAAAAATGAAGAAAAAAATGAAGGAGAGTTTAATTATTCTGCACTTATAAATTTTGCAGTTAAGTTAGTTGATTCTGACTATATAGTTCAGTTAAATAATGATACAAAGTTAATTACTCCAAATTGGCTTGAATTAATGTTGGGATATATGTGTCAAAGTCCAGATGTTGGAGCCGTGGGTGCGAGATTGTATTATGATGATAAAACTATTCAGCACGCAGGTATTATAGTTGGACTTGGTGGATTTGCAGGAAATATGTTAGTGAATTTACCATATGGTGCTCATGCTTATTATGGAAGAGAAGCTGCGACTAGAAATGTGATGGCTGTTACTGGAGCATGTCTTTTCACTTCCAAAGAAATGTACAATAAAGTTGGATATATGGACGAAAAGAATTTTAAGATAGCTTTAAATGATGTTGATTTTTGCTTAAAAATCTACGAACAAGGCTATAGAATAGTCTATAATCCATATGTAGAACTATGGCACTATGAGTCAAAGACAAGAGGATATGAGTATTCTAAAGAACAAGAGGAAAGATTTGAAAAAGAAGTGAATGCTTTTAAGGACAAGTGGGGCAAGTATTTGGATAAACATGACCCATATTACAACAAGAACTTGAGCTTGAATTCATGTAATTATGAAATTGATTCTGAAATGCATAGTTAATACGGGTTTAAGGTGGTCTATCAAATGGAGGAGAAAATGGAAGAATTAAATGAGGGAGAATATAAAGGAATAACGCTAAGAATATTTGAAAGTATTGAAAAGTTTGGATTATGGATATTAAATAAGATACATTTAAAGTTTTTAGCGAACTTCTACAATAAACATATCGAAGTAATGAGATATTTGATATGTGGTGCTCTTTCAACAGTAGTAAACATAGTAACATATATTTTTGCAAGTAAAATATTATTTATTGGACTTGGAGAAGAAAGTAAGATTGTAAATGTCAGTGAAATATTTGCTTTTATAGTTGCAGTTGTATTCGCATATTGGGTTAACAAAAGTATAGTCTTTAAAAGCAAATGCAAAGACGTTAAAGATTTATTTAAAGAGATTACATCGTTTACTGGTGCAAGAGTGTTTACTGAATTTTTAAGTATAGGAATGATGAATTTCGCATTATGGATTCATTTTAATGATGTTGCTATGAAAGTTATAGCAAATATTGTTGTGATTATAGTAAATTATATCTTCAGTAAACTAGTTATTTTTAAGAAGAAGTAACATTATAATATGGTTGAAAAATTTATATTTTCTATGATATAATGACGAAAATTAATAACAATTATGAAAGGAGAGTATGATTTAAATCATACAAAAACGGATTATGGACAAAGTTGCAGTTTTGGTGCCTTGCTATAATGAGGCAAAAACTATAAAAAAGGTAGTTGAAGATTTTAAGAGAGAACTACCTGAAGCTACAATTTATGTATATGACAATAATTCAAAAGATGGAACTGATGAAATAGCCAAAGCAGCAGGGGCAGTTGTTAGATATGAAACTAGACAAGGAAAAGGAAATGTTATTCGTACCATGTTTAGAGAAATTGATGCTGAGTGTTATGTAATGGTCGATGGTGATGACACATATCCTGCTGAAAGTGCAAAGGAAATGGTTGAAGCTGTATTAAATGAGAATGTTGATATGGTTGTTGGAGATAGACTTTCATCAACATACTTTACTGAAAACAAGAGAATGTTCCATAATTCAGGAAATGTAGTTGTTAGAGCTTTAATTAATAGAATATATAAAGGAAACATTAGAGATGTAATGACAGGCCTTCGTGCATTTAGCTATAGATTTGTAAAAACTTTCCCAGTAATGAGTAAGGGATTTGAGCTAGAGACAGAGATGACAATTCATTGTTTGGACAAAAACCTAAAAGTAAAGAACGTAATAATAGAGTATAGAGATAGACCAGCAGATAGTCCATCAAAGCTTAATACTATTCCTGATGGAATCAAAGTTATAAAAACAATTTTTGGATTTTATAAGAATGTTAAACCACTTAAATTCTTTTCATGGATTGCATTTTTTGCGATAGTACTTGGGTTCTGTTTCTTTATACCAATCTTCATTGGTTTCTTACAAAGGGGAGTTGTGAAAATTCCTACACTTGTTGTTAGTGTATTGTTCTTTATGGCAGGGCTTCAATCTTTATTTACAGGACTTACACTAGATAATATTATACAAAATTCAAAGCAAAATTTTGAAATGAGACTAATAGAAGTTGAGAGAATACTTAAAGAAAATAAAAAAAGTGATAAATAATTAATAAAAGGAAGATATTATGAGTGACATAAAAGTTTCCATTGTTGTACCAATTTATAATTTAGAAAAATATATACCAAGATGCCTAGATGCGTTAGTTGGACAAACACTAAAAGATATTGAAATTATTCTTGTGGATGATGGATCAAAGGATTCAGCTCCACAAATTATTGAATCATATAGAGAAAAATATCCAGATATAGTAAGAACTTTCCACAAAGAAAATGGTGGAGAGTGGTCAGCTCGTACATATGGCCTAAAAGAAGCAAGAGGAGAATATGTTGGATTTATTGATAGCGACGATGTTCCTGAAGTGACTTGGGCAGAAAAACTATATAATGCAGCAAAAGAATATGACGCGGATATAGCATTTAGTGGATATGACAGAATAGACTTAGATACTGGAAAAGTAGTTGCTGTCGAGATGACGCAATATGGAAAAATGATGAAGGAAGTTGACTGGAATGATGATTTTATTGTTTATGCAAATCCTTCATTGTGGAATAAAATATATAGACGTGAACTTGTTAAAGATAGCGAATTCTTACCATTTAGAGGTTGCAATGATACTTTGTTCTTGATAAGAGCATATATGGATGGGGCTAAGAAATTAGCCTTTATTCCAGATGTTTTATATCACTATTATTTAAGACAAAGCTCACAAATACATTCGCTGAATACTAAAGATATTGAAAACCTTAAGAAATATCTATTAGTTATGAAGGATTACACAAAACAAATTGGAAAATATGAAGAGTATAGAGATACTTTTGCAAATATGGCATTTGTTCATCTAGGTATTTCTTGGGCATTTATGCTTTCATATGATCCAGATGTTAAACTTAGAAAAGAACTTAAAGGCATAACAGAGTATTTAAATGAAAACTTTCCTGAGTGGAGAAATAGTAAAAATTATTCTATTTTCCATTGTTTTCCAAAAGGATTCAAATATATTTTAATTTGGGGAGTTCATTTGTTTTATAAGTTACACTTACCAATAGTGTACATTAGAGTTAATAGATTTGTAAGAGATGTTATAAAAAAAGAGGTTAAGTGGTAAGGAGTTTTGCTAAATGAAAGCAAAAGAATTATATAGTAATATTGAGAAAAACATTGTAGATTTATATACTAAAATCTCGGATATAATTAAAATTTTTCTAAGTAAAGATAAATTTGCCTTTATTAAGCTATTTATTTTATTTATAGTTGCATGTGCATTTTCTGTTTTATATGAATATAAGTACTGTATCCATAGATATGGATACGATTCAAAGGTTAGGATGATTATAGTAGCGGGGATTTCTTTTTATGTGGGACTTCATTTCATTTTTAGCCTTTCAAGAATGTACAATTTTATTCATAAAAACAGATATTTTATTGCATGTGCTTTTTTAGTATTTGTGATGATATTTAAGCTGTCAGGTTCATCAATAGTAGAATACAATAGCTTGATTCAAAGTCATCATGGCGATGATAGAAAGTTTAATACATTGCTTGGAAGATCTAGAATGATAAGGACCGATGAGTGGGCGACGTCCACGACATACATTTTATCACAGGCAAATAGTCAAACTCCATTTAGCTATTTTTCTAATGTCCTTAGAGGAACAAAAACAGATATGTTTACAGTGTCTAATGGACCTGTTTTGGATATTCTATTGTTAGGTAGGCCATTTCAAGTAGGTTTTATACTTTTTGGAAATAGTATGGGACTAAGTTTTTATTGGTATATTAGGTTAATAGCAATGATGCTTGGTTCATATGAACTTTGCCTAATACTTACTAAAAAGAATAAAAGAGCATCGTTACTTGGGATGATAATGCTTACATTTTCAAGTGCAACCCAATGGTGGTATTGTATGGATTCACTTATTTGGGGACAAATAGCACTCGTACTTTTCTATCACTTTATGAATACAAAAGTTAGATGGAAAAAGTATTTGATGGCATTTGGCATATTAGTCAGCGGGTTATCTTATATATTTATTTTTTATCCAGCATGGCAATTACCATTTGGCTATGTATTTTTGGGAATAGTTATTTGGATGCTAATTGATAGCATGAAATATGGAGATTATAAGATAAACAAACATGACGTGATTGTAGTGTGCATCACTTTGCTTTGTATGGTAGCAATTTTGGGAAGATGGTACATTCTTTCAAAAGATACACTTGCTGCAGAAATGAATACTGATTATCCAGGAGAAAGACAAGAACTGGGTGGACATGCTAGAAATATATTCTCATATTTTTATAATATATTTTTCCCATTTAGAGATTATCTAAATCCTTGTGAATATGCTCAAATGCTTTCATTTTTCCCAGTTCCACTTATTTTGGGAATAGTTTATGCATTTAGAAATAAGAGAAATCTTCATTTTTGGGTTCCAATGTTAATTATTAATATATTTTTAACGGTATGGTGCACAGTAGGATTTCCAGCATTTTTAGCTAATATCACAAAGATGTCGATGGCTCAAGCAGGTAGAGCAACGATACCGCATGGAGTTTCATGTATTTATTTGTTGATTTTCTTAATTGGAAATTATGATGACCAAAGAGACAAGTTGCTAAATAGATATGTAGCAACGTTTTTAGCATTTATTTGTACAGTATATGTTGCGTATAGAGCAAAACATACAATTGAATTTGCAGATGTGTTTTTATATTTAGATGATACAAAAATGCTTTTTGCTACGGAAGTTTTCTTGGCAGCTAACTTATGTCTGTTTAATCTATCACATCCAAAGATTAGAAAAGTCGGTGGTGTACTTGTAATCATGATTGCGTTAATGTCGGGATTAACTGTAAATCCTGTAATTAGCTCAACCAATATCTTTTATGAAAAGCCAGTTGCTAAGAAAATGAATGAAATAAAAGATAGCGACCCGAATGCTATTTGGGCTGTAAATGATGATGGATGGTATTGTAATGATTATCCACTAGCCAGTGGAATTAGGACAATAAACTCTACACAGCTTTATCCAAATTTTGAAATGTATGAAAAACTATTTGGAAAAGAAAAATTAGAAGATGTTGAATTTAGGGTGAAAGTAAATAGATATTGTCATATTAATTTTGTCATAGTTGATGAACCTTCAGATGTAGATTTAATATATCCAGACAATATAGCATTACTTGTTAATTATAAAGACTTACCAAAGCTTAATGTTAAATATATCATTTCATTTGATGACTTATCAGTTGAAAGTTTTGGAGAGTATTTTAAAGAATTATATAGTGAAGATGGCACATATATTTATGAATTTGATCCTGCGGGATTGGCACAATAAAGTAAAAGAAGGGATAAACAAATTTTGGAAACTAAAAAAGTTGCAGTTGTAATGTCAACATACAATGGAGAGCAGTTTATAAGAGAACAGTTTGATTCTATTTTAAACCAAACATATAAAAACATAGAGATAGTAGTTAGAGATGATGGATCAAAAGATGGAACGGTTGACATTGTTAAAGAATATCAATCAAAGCATAACAATATAAAATTAATAGAGGGTGAAAACCTTGGTTTTGTTAATAGTTTTTTTGAACTATTGGACTTGGCTGATGCAGACTATTATGCATATGCAGATCAGGATGATGTTTGGCTTGAAAATAAAATAGAGCTTGCGGTCCAAGAATTAAATAAGCTTGACGATTCAATGCCTAATATGGTTTTTGGAAATTCAGATTATTATGATGTTGAAATGAACTTTATTGGTTATGGAGATAAAGATAAAAAATATTCATTCTTAAGGTCTCTATTCTCATGTATAGGACAAGGAATGACTTTTACTATAAATCAAAAGACAAAAGAAATGATTTCACAACATAGACCAGAGTCATGTTTTTTTCATGATTGGTGGACATACATTTTATGCATGGGACTTGGTAATGTTGCATATAATAACGTGACAACAGTAAAATACAGAAGAAGAAAAGAAAATGCTACATCTGAAGGCCAGGGATATTTTAGGCTACTAGTATGGAGATTTAAAAACCTCCTTTTTGGAAGTGGCATGAAAGATATAAAACAACAAATGCTTAACTTTAAAAAGATTTTTTATAATGATTTATCTGAAGAAAATAAAAAAATATTAGATTTATTTGGCAATGAGAAGTATAGCTTTATTAAAGCTATTAAAAAGACGTTTTATCCACAAAGGATCAGAAGCAAATTATCAGATGAGATAATGCTTAGAGTAATATTCTTATTTGGTTCGTTATAAAAAAGAAAGGAGATAATGATAAGGCTTTATCATTAAATATATATGGAAAAAACAGACGAAAGAAAAGATTTTCTAAAAACATTTATATGGAATAGTCTTGGCACAGGAATTAATTCATTTAATTCACTATTTTTTCTAATTATAGTTACAAGAATAAATGGAACAGAAACAGCTGGGATTTTTTCTCTTGGATATGCTACAGCATGTATTTTATATACACTTGCAATGTATTCGGGAAGGCTTTGTCAAGTTACAGATGTAGAGGGAAAAATTAAAGATAAGGACTACATTGTAACACGTCTTTTTACTTGTTTTTTAATGTGTCTAGGAGCAGGAGTCTTTTTAGCTATAAAAAGATATAGTTTATTTAAGACATCTGTATTCGTTTTACTAGCACTATATAGAGGAATAGAAGCATTCGCAGATGTATTATATGGAGTTATGCAAAAAAATGGATTCCTTTATAAATGTGGAAAATCTCTTACTGCAAAAGGAATAATTGGTATAGTATCATTTGGAGTAATTGATTATTTAACAAAAAATGTTGATTTTGCATGTTTATCTGTTATTGCAATAAACTTGGTCGTACTAATTATATACGACTATTTCATAGTAACAAAGAAATTAATAGAAAAGCCAAAGTTCTTGGTTGAGAATGTAATTTCAATTATGAAAAATGAATTTTTTGTTTTTGCCAATTCATTTGCGGGTATATATATACTTAATGCACCCAAATATGCAATCGATGGATTTCTTACCGAAAGTGAACAAGCTATATATGGCTATATAATGATGCCTGCTACAGTAATGACATTATTTACACAATTTATAGTTATGCCGTTTCTAGGTAAAATGAAGGATATGTATGAAGCTAAAAAGCTTGACGACATAACTAAAACCACATTCAAAATTAAAATAGTTGTTGTCTTATTTGCTGGGTTTGCAGTGCTTGCAGCATTCTTACTTGGACCAGAAGTGTTAGGAATTTTATATGGACTTGATTTAACAGCATATAGAATGAATTTATGTGTAATAATTGCTTCATATGTATTTTATGCGCTTTCATATGTCGATTTAGTCACTCTAACAACGATTAGACATACATTTGTGCAATTTGTGATTTATATGATTTCTATGGTAGTTGCTTTTGTGGGATCAAATTTATTAGTTAGAACATTTGGCCTTGGAATAAATGGAGCTACATTTTCATGTACAACAACATTAGTTGTTCAATATATTTTATACTTTATAGTTACCAATGTAATTATGAAAAAAGTAAAAAAAGAGTTTAAAGAGATAAATGCTAAAGAAATCGAAGCATAAATAATTGTGAGGATGTAAGATGGTTTTATTTTATTTTTTAAGTTTAATTTTTTTAATTTTTTCATTTATTTGTATGAAAAAATCGGACAAAGAACAAAACTTTATAAAATGGCTTATTATAGGATTGGTATCAATATATGCGTATAATATATTCCTTGGAATGGTATTGGGCATGGTAGGAATAAAGGCAGCGCTCCCAATTCTAGGCTTAATTAACGTTGTAGTAGGCGTAGCATTAATATGGGGAGTTATTACCAAAAAAGAACGTCAAAAGTATTATTGCACTAAAGTTCAAGTTGTTGGGCTACTACTAATAATTGTAGTATTTACTGTAATGTTTATTAAAGATTTATACATATATAATGGAGACATTAGTCATTGGGCTGTGGATTCAGCAGTGCATTATAGAGCAGCAAAGCACTATGCAGACTATCAAAAAATATTCATAAATATAGAGGATAGAAGTTTCTTTAATTTTAATGTTATGCAACCTGGTGCTTATATCAATGATGGTATATTTATGAAGACGTTTTGGGGATTAACTAGAATAAATTATGCATACTTATTTCAAGCATTTGAAACGATTACATTGTTTGTAAGTGGACTTGCTTTTTATGCATTCTTTATAGACAAATTGAAGACCAAAAGAGGCTTAATCGGAAGCATTGTTTTATTCATTCTATATATTTATGGATACCCATACAATTCATGGATTTACGGCTTTTCATATTTATCTGTTGGAATTGTAATGATAGCAGGATTGATGTCTGTGGTTGAAATGTTGTTTTCAGAGGATGAGATATCTAAAAAGGTTGTTATTCCTATGATAGGGCTACTTTCTTTTGGACTTATCTTTTCTTATTGTTTGTTTGTACCAGCGATATTTGCAGCTATTTGCATATATGTTTTTATAGAAGAAATAAAAGCAGATAAGAAGTACTTAAAATTATTTGGAAAATATACATTGATTATCACAGGAATGCTAGTAGTAATAACTGCTTGCGGAATTGGTTATTTATTTATACCAACATTTTACATTGAAGGGCAAACAAACCTTGTCAGTGCACTTAAGATAGATGGACAGATTTATTCTGAAACGTATAAAGATTTTATTGCATATATACCAATAGCTGTACTTTATGCATTTGATTTGTGCAAGCGTATAAAAGAAAGAAAAATCAAGTATTTTGATGTATTTGCAGTAATAATGATTGGATATCTTTTGTTATTAGTAGTTGGTGTATATATTGGAAAAGTAGCATTATACTATATGTTTAAAAACTATTTTATTGTTTGGATGGTAATCTTTGGCGCAGCAGTTCAAATGGTAAATGCATACGTGGATGAAAAGCTGTTTAGGTTCGACTATATTTGTATGATTGGATTATTTGCTTTATTTTTACTTAAGGGATGGGGCTCAGATAAAATATTCAGAACATATTTGATGTTAGTATTAGTTTTATATGTCGTTCTTCCACAATTACTTGAGAAAATTAATTTGCCAAAACTTGAAAATAATAGTGTATATAGTTACATAAAGAAAAATGGTCTAAAAGTTTCAGTTGTTACTTATGTGGTAATATGGGGAGTATTTGTAGGAAGTTGGGTATGGCTTAAAGCAGGACATCTTATAGGAGAGGAAATTAAGCATGCTCTTCCAAATTTAGTAGGAATATACTATATAGAAAATTGTGAATATAGGAAACTTATAGATTTGAATAACAACTTTAATAGTAACGAGATAGAGCTAGCAACTTATGCTAGAGAGAACTTGAAAGACATGACAGTTGAAAATACAGAGTTAATTACTGAAGGATATTATACTAGAATTTGGGCAACTGCTATGCTTGAGTTTTCAAGTGATGATATTCCATATCAAAATGTAGTACAAGATACAAATATTTATACTGTAAATGATGCGTTAAAAGATAATGAAAAGAAATATATTGTTAAACTAGTATCAAAGGATCAAACTAAACTTGATGAATATAACAAAGTTATTCAAAGTGTAAGAAAAATGAATAACATAGAAATACTAAAAGAAAATGACAATGGCTTTGTAGCCAAGATTAATAGAGAATAAAGGAGAATAGAATGTTTATTTCTTTGTTTTATATTGCAACGGTTGTTATGCTTTTTGTTAGTTTTTTACTAGTAAAAAAGAGTGACTCAAAATTGAATTTTGTTAGCATGTGCATATTATCAGCTATTACTTATTTGGCATATAATATTGCTATTTGCATGATATTTGGTTCACTTAATATTACAACTAATCTAATATTCCTATCTGTTACAAATATAGTAGTTGCTGTTTTATTTGTTATAGTGATAGTCAGGAAAAAAGAAATTCAAAGTTTTGAATTTAGAATTAAAGATTTTGTTGCAATATTTATATGTTTGTTGATTGTAGCATATATGAGTAAGTCTCAGTACAGAACATTTGATTTGACAGTTGCAAATGGCTCGGTGGATGCTTCAATGCATTATAGTGCAGCCACTAATTTTGCTGACAACATGAAAATACTAGCAAAAATTGACAATCAAACAGGTTATAACTTTAAGACAATGCAAACTGGTGCATATATAAATACAGGAATATTCATGAATATAATTAGAAATCTTAGACCAGCATACAAAGAGTATGTGACATTTAAGATATTTGAAATTGGAATTTTATTATTAAATGTAGTTGCATTTTATATGTTGATTTCAAGAAAATTAGTAAAAAAATTTGATTATTGCATAGGTATGATTTTTGTTGTGCTATATGCATTTGCATATCCATATACAAGTTTATTATATGGATTCTCATATTTAAGTGTTGCGATATCATTCGCAACAGGGCTATTTTATGTGGCCAGTTTATATATGGCGGAACATGTAGAGGAAATAAAAGATACTAGCCAAAAAGCAGGAAGCTTTCATGTGGTTAAAGAAAGTAATGATAGTCAAAATTCAACATTAGGTTTTATATGGTCGTTATCTTTTATTGTTTTGCTTTGTGTAGGAATTATTTATTCATATTGTTTATTTGTCCCAGCGCTATATGCATTTATATGTATATACATATGGCTACAAGATTTAAGAGACAAAGAAGTAAAAAAATATTTAAAAATATTTAGTAGAAATACTTTGATAGTTACAGGACTATTGCTTGTAGTTACAGGCCTTTCAATACTATATTTGGTTGTCCCTACATTTACTGATTCAGATCAAAATAGGTTAACAGATGCAATAGGTTTTGATGGTGGTATATATAAAGCCCTATTCATAGATTTCCTATTTTATGTACCATTTGTAATCTTATTTATTGTTAATTCATTTAAGAACAAAAAAATTAGTTATCAAACGATAGTATTTTTGATGATGCTTGTACAAACAGTAGTTACATTTGTGGGTGTGCTATATGGTATAGTGTCTGCATATTATTTTTACAAGATTTATTATATTATGTGGATTATTGTAGTAGATATTGCAGTAGAAGTATTTGCTGATTTAGGGGATAATAAAGACTTGAGAGTGGTACTGTCTTCAGCACTATGCATTTGGTGTGCAATTATTTACATGGGAATTTCTGGAAAAGAATTTAAAATTCAAGAAAAAGCACCGACATTATTTGATGTTGCAAAGTCACCAAGCCTTGCAGGTATATACTATGATACAAATGTGCTTGCAACAGCTAATATAAATGTTTCATGTTTAGTAAACTCAGATAGGCTTGCCTTAGCTGAAGAAATGGGAAAACAAAATGACATGACTCTTAAAAATATGTTGGTTGGTGGAATGAATACAAACTGTAAAGCATGGATGTACGTGGTTGCTAAAATCAAGAGTGGTGGAGAATCAATTAATGATTTACAAAAAGCAGTAGTTGAAACGAATGTTGATGACTTTATGGCAGATAAAACTAAAATATACTTTGTAGTATATACGGATACAAAGTATAATGACACTGAAGATTATAAAGTTATTTTTCAAAATGACGCAGGTGCGATTCTAAAGAAAAGTAAATAAATGATAAAGGAATTATTAAAGTGAAAATTGCTACAATTGTTGTTAATTATAATAGCGAAAATGATACTATCAATTTTGTAAATGCTCTTTCAGCATATAACTCTATAGAGAAAATAGTAGTCGTAGATAATAAGTCTACGACTATTGGTGCGTTTGAAAAAATTGAAAAGTTGAGAAGCAATAAAGTTGAAGTTTTACAATCAGGAAAAAATGGTGGATACAACTATGGTATCAATTATGGAATTAAACACCTTGAAAAGAATAATGAAAAGTATGACTGTTATTTAGTTAGCAATTCAGACATAAAAATAGAAGAAGAAGCAATTGAGAAATGTGCTCAAATATTGGAGCAAATGGCTGATGCTGGTATAGTAGCTCCTAGAATGTATAACAAAAATAACAAGCCAATACGTAGAAGCAGTTGGAAAATCAGAACTTTTTGGAGAGATATTGTACATAGTACTAGATTACTAGAACTTATTTTTTATAGGGTGCTTAGAAATGGTGAATACAGCGACAAAGACTATAAAAAAGAAATACTAGAAGTTGAAGCAATTTCAGGTTCATGTTTTATGATAAGAGCAGATGCCGTCAATAAAATCGGCTATTTTGATGAAAATGTTTTTTTATTCTATGAAGAAGATATTTTAGCAAAACAGATGAAGGATAATGGTTATAAGGTAATTTGTGTAAACTCACAAAAATTCACTCATTATGAGAGTCAAACAATAGGTAAGACATTTTCATATTTTACAAAGATGGTAAAACTATTTAAGAGCAAGATATATTTCCAAAAGAACTACAATAAAGTTAACATCTTAGGCTTAGCTTTATATTATATTTTGTTTTTCTTCAGGATACTAGAACTCATTATAGAAATTCCACTTAGAAAATTATTAAAAAAATAAAAGGTGATTATATTTATGGATAATGATTCAAAAGAAAAATTTGATTTAAAAGAGAATTTTAGTTTTTATGTTTGTTGTTTTATAACATATTGTTTCATTGGATGGTTGTATGAGGTAATTTGGGAAGCAGCAATAGGACATGGATTTGTTAATCGTGGTTTCTTATATGGCCCATATCTTCCAATTTATGGATTTGGTGTCCTAATTTTATATTTCATACTTAGAAATATAATGAAAAAAAAGGTAATAATATTTGGAAAAATAAATATTATGCCTATAATTGTATTTTTGATAATACTGGTAATAGCTTCTGGAATAGAATATTTTGCTAGTTGGCTAATGGAACTACTTTTTCACAAACGTTGGTGGGATTATAGTAAAGACTTGATAAATATAAATGGTAGAGTAAGCCTTAGAAATAGCAGTGTGCTTACATCTGGTGCAATGGTACTTTTATATATAGTGCATCCAATTTTAAATAAATTATATAAGAAGATTAGTGAGAATAAATTAAAAATATTATCTACGATAATTATTGTAGTTGTTACAGTAGACTTTATAGTAACACTATTAGGATATGTAAAATAGGATTGTATAAGTAATGAGGAGGACATAAGATGGTTATTGATGGTGAAGATACATATGTGGTTTCTATAATAATGGCAGCTGGAAAAGGTACTCGAATGAAGTCAAACAAACATAAACTTGTCCATAAGATATATGGCAAAGAATTGGTTAAACGAGTGGCAGAGCTAGCCAAAAATGTTGGTTCTGATGATATTATTGCCGTTATTGGCTATATGAAAGAACAAATTCAAGCTGTACTTGGTGACAGTGTAAAATATGCTTATCAAGAGGAGCTTTTAGGTACAGGACATGCAGTAATACAAGCAAGAGAATTTCTTAAAGGTAAAAAGGGTAAGGCTGTAATTTTGTATGGTGACGTTCCAATCATTAGAGAAGAGACTCTTCATAATTTAATAAGTAAGAGTATAAAGAATAAAGAATATGCAACTCTTTTAACTGCAATATATGAGAACCCAACTGGATATGGAAGAATAATACGTGATGAAGGTGGTAACATCAAGGCAATTGTTGAAGAAAATGATGCTAATACCTATGAAAAACAAATAAAAGAGATTAATTCCGGTATTTATTGTTTTGATATTGAGGAACTTCTTACAGCTCTTGATGAAATCAAACCTAATAATTCTCAAGGTGAGTATTATCTTACTGATGTAATCAAAATAATGAATGACAAAGGACTAAAGACAGGGGCTGTTATTGTAGAAGATAATACAGAAATTTTGGGAGTAAATGATAGACAACAATTAGAGCTACTTACAAGAGTACTTAGAATGAGAATTAATGAAAGCCACATGATGAATGGAGTAACGATTGAAGATTCAGGCTGTACATACATATATGATAATGTAATTATTGGTACAGATACTGTGATACATCCAAATACTACAATCAAAAGCGGTGTAATTATTGGAAGCAATTGTGAAATTGGTCCTAATGCAAATATAAGAGAAGGATCAGTAATTGGAAATGATGTTAAGATTGGAAACTGCGTTGAAATCAAAAACTCAATTATTGGTCACAGGACAAAAGTTCCACATTTTATTTATCTTGGAGATTGTAAAATAGGAGATGATTCTAACGTTGGATGTGGTACAATTACATGTAATTATGATGGAAAAGAAAAGCATAAAACAATTATTGGAGATAGAGCATTCATTGGGAGTAATGTGAATTTTGTGGCTCCAGTTAATATCGGTGATGACGTATTAATAGCAGCTGGCTCAACCATTACAAAAGATGTTCCATCAAATATGTTGGGAATTGCAAGAGAAAGACAGACAAATATTGAAAGAAAAATAAAATAATTAATAACTAATGAAAAGGAATGGGATATGAAGAAAAAACAGATTAATAAACAAAAGCAATCAATGGTTATTTGCATAGTTATCGCATTTGTAATTGGAATAATATGGCAATTAGTTGGATGGAAAGGAACTCATACTACAAAGTTTTCACTTTCTGGAGCTTTGATTATAGCTGGAGTAGCATGGTTTATATTGTTGCATTTTACAGTTGGAGTTAAAAAATTATATGACTACATAATAGATAGAAGATTTAGTTTATCTATTATTATGATTGTTGTAACTGTATTCTTTGAATTTTTTCAAACTCCATTTGGAGCAAAGGAGTTTTTGTTATCAAAGACTACTATGTATGGACCAATATGGAATATAAGATTTTATTTAATGCTGCTAGTAACATATGAGTTTTTTATGGCTATTACAAAGAATAGTAAATACACATCATTTATTGGTGCAATCGTGGTTACTTTTTCAGGGCATGTTCAATATATGTTCAACTATACAAATGCTATTATTCTAGGAGAATTTGGAATTGTATGCTTGAAAAAGTATATCGAAAATGTATTACTTTTACATTCAAATTCAAATCAAAAAAACATATATAAACAAAGAAAAAATGTATGGCTTGTTTTGATGTGTATCAGTGGAATGCTTTATAGCATTACATTTGAGTCGCTATTAGTTTCATATGGATACGTGTTTTTAGCTCTTATTATTTGGCAGATAACAAGTAATGCAAGAGAATTAAAAGAGGCACGTGAGCTTAAAAAGCTTGTAGTTGTACAGATCGCTATTTTGGCTGTTATATACATCGTAAAACGATTTGTGTATACTAGAATTGATGGATTGTTAGTATATGATAGAAATGTATTTGGAGCATTTGATTATCTTTATACAATGTTTTTGCCATTTCATGAAATTGAGTGTTCTTACCTTTTAGCATCATTTATATCATTATTTCCAATTCCACTATTTATTGCATTGTACTGTTTATATAGTGATGATAAAGGCGTTGAATTTTTAATGCCAGTTGCTGTAGTATGTGTGTTAGAGGCAATAATTTATATGTCTGCTGATGAAGGAATTATGGCTACAATTAAATCGATAGCTTTGTTTAATGGTGTTAATAGAAATGTGTTACTTAGTGCTATCAATTATACAAACTTATTATTGATTTTCTATTTTATTACTAACTTTGAAGATAAATTCTTTTCATTTAGATGGACAATTAGAATAACAATAATATCATCAGTATTTGCATTTATTATGCTAAGAAGACCAGAAGAAATTGCATCTAGCTTTCATTTAACTATATTATCAATAGAGTTTTGCTTATTATTATTTACATTCTTAAATTTTGATGATAAAAGGTACAAGGGACTATTCCTTGCTGCACTTATTGGATTTACAGTAATTCCATGTATATTTATAAATCCAATAGTAGGTGGAAAGCATATAGTATATGATGAAGAGAAATCAAGTATAAATGAGAATATAGATCCAGAAGATCCAGATTTAGTAGCAGAAAGTCCTGAGGAGTATAGTGAAATTCCAAGTGAATCTGGTGAAATAGTTGATGAGCCAGCAAATACGAGGTAAGGTTTGCTAATAGTGCTTTTGTGAAAGTTTTGTGCTTTATGTGGTATTTTTGTAAAAGACTTTGACACATAATAAACGTGTGTGTATAATGTCTCTAGTAGTTTAAGTTATTAATAATGTATAAAAATAAAAAAGAAAGGAGTGTGTGACACATAATTAGTAATTATTTACTTTAGGTGGTCATACAAAGGTGAATATGGAAAAAGTATTACTTATTGGAGCAGATGGTATGCTTGGAGGAGAACTAAAAGAAAGATTAGAAAAAAAATATGAAGTTACTCCTACAACAATCGAAACATTAGATATTTGTGATAGAGATGCAGTTCTTGCAAAAGCAAAAGAGGTGCAACCTGATTATATTATCAACTGCGCAGCATACACAAATGTTGATGGATGTGAAGTAAACTATGACCTTGCGAACAAAGTTAATGGAATAGCTGTTGCAAACATTGCAGAGGCAGCGAAAGAAACTGATAGCATTTTTATCCATATTAGTACAGACTATGTTTTCGATGGAAAACTTGATGTAAATCAAATATACACAGAAGACATGGAAGTGGGGCCGGTGAGCGCATACGGAAAAACAAAACTACTTGGCGAGCAAAATGCTGCAAAAGCAGGAAAATATTATATTTTACGTACAGCATGGCTTTATGGTTTGGGAGGAAAGAACTTTGTAAAAACAATGCTTAGACTTTCAGAGACGCATGACAAGCTAACGGTAGTTAACGACCAACATGGAAGCCCTACATGTACAACAACTTTATGCGAAATCATTGAAGGTGTTATGGAAAAGCATCCAGCATATGGTATTTATCACTCAACAAATGAAGGATTTACGACATGGTATGATTTTACAAAAAAGATATTCGAGTATGCAGGAAAGACAACTGTTGTTGAACCTGTTACATCAGAACAATATAAAGAAATGAACCCTGCATCTTCAGATAGACCAAAGAACAGTCAATTATCTAAAGAAAAATTAAAATCAATAGGTATTGTACCAGCAAAATGGGAAGACGCATTAGCTGGATATTTAAAGGAGGAATTGAAATAATGAAGGGTATTATTTTAGCAGGAGGAAGTGCCACAAGACTATATCCTGTGACACTTGCAGTTTCTAAACAAATGCTGCCAGTTTATGATAAGCCAATGATTTATTATCCACTATCATTACTTATGATGGCTGGTATAAAAGATGTACTTATAATATCTACACCAGTTCATATGCCTGCATTCCAAAGCTTATTAAAAGATGGGTCTCAACTAGGAATGAACTTTGAATACAAGGTTCAAGAAAAGCCAGTAGGACTTGCAGATGCATTTATCTTAGGTGCTGATTTTATAGGCGATGATAATGTTGCTTTAATTCTTGGAGATAACATGATTTATGGTTCTAGAATTGAAAGAGTTTTAAGAGCAGCCAGTCAATTAAAAGACGGTGGAATTATCTTTGGTTATAGAGTTGCTGATCCAACATCATATGGTGTTGTTGAAATAGACAGAAATGGAAAAGCTATCTCTATTGAAGAAAAACCAGATAAACCAAAATCTGATTTTGCAGTACCAGGTATTTACTTCTATGATAACGAAGTTGTTAAAATTGCAAAATCAATTACACCATCAGCTAGAGGAGAATTGGAAATTACTGATGTTAACAAAGAATATATGAATAGAGGAAAATTACAAGTTATTCCACTAGGTAATGGTTATGCTTGGTTTGATACAGGTTCTGCAGATAGACTTTCAGATGCATCTGACTTTGTAAAGGCTATCGAGCTTAGACAAGGTATTCAAATTGCTTGTATAGAAGAAATTGCTTATAGAAATGAATGGATAAACAAAGAGGAAGTTTTAAAAGAAGCTAAGAAATATGCTAAGACAGAATACGGAAAATATCTAAGAAGAATTGCAGCGCAAGACTTTGATCAATATAAAGCAATATACGAAAGCGAACTATTCAGCACTCCTTTTTAGGGCCGACCCTTTTTGACAGAAAATTGTCAAAAGTGCCAGACCTATAGGGAAGAATAATAGAAATAATATGTTAAGGGGTGTCCCTTTTGACAATTTTCTGTCAAAAAGGGTCGGCCCTATGAAAGGAATTATGATGGGAAAGTTTAAAAGAATTGATACTTCAATTGAAGGTGTGTGTGTAATTGAGCCAACGGTATTTGGTGATAATAGAGGTTACTTTATGGAAACATATAGTCAAGCCGACTTCGAAGAAATTGGCATTAAAAATGTTTTCGTTCAAGACAATCAATCAAAATCAAAAAAGGGTGTTCTAAGAGGATTACATTTCCAAAAAGAAAACACTCAAGCTAAGATTGTTAGATGTATTAAAGGTGAAGTTTTTGATGTTGCTGTTGATTTGAGACCAGGAAGTAAAACTTATGGAAAGTGGGAAGGTGTAATTCTTTCTGAAGAAAACAAAAAGATGTTTTTAATTCCAAGAGGATTTGCTCATGGCTTCTTGGTATTGTCTGATGAAGCTGAATTCGCGTACAAGTGTGATGATGTTTATAATCATGCTGCTGAAGGTGGATTAAAATGGAATGATCCAGACGTTGGAATTAAGTGGCCAGAAGTTCCTGGAATGAAACCAGAAGAATATCTTACTTCAGAAAAAGATGCGTTATGGCCAACTCTTAATGAATTAAAGAATAGTGATTTATTTCAAAATCTTAAATAAGGAGAAATAATAATGGATAAAGTTAATTTTGTTTTATTGATAATAATTGCCGTTGCACTTGTGGGCGGAATGTATTTTTTGTCACAAAAAATAGATACATTAAACACACAAGTAACAAATTTAAAGAATAGTACAGCCAATGCTGTAGATGTTGCCGAAACAAATACAAATTTTACGAACACCAAGAGTGAACCAACAAAAAGTGGAGATAAAAAGGGAAAAGTAAAAGTTGAATTTGATTCAGATAAAGTAAAAGTTGGAGAAGAAAACGGTATTTATGAGGTTATGAATGAAGATGATATATCATTAGATGATTTAGGAATGACAGTAGATATAGAGGAAGGAAAAGCATATGTTTCTGTTAAGTTTGTAAAAGATTACACAGATGACATATATGGAATTGATGAAGAAGTTGAAAGAGAAGAAATAACAGGATTTGACGGTGAACCTGTAATGTGCTTTATGGCTGAAACAGGTCAAGATATTACAGCTCCAAGACTATGCTTCTTGATGGAAGATGGCACAGTAGAATACGTTGATAGTGCGAAAATGCTTAAATCTAAAAAATATGTATCTGAAGGAAAATTAGGTAACTTAAAAGATATTGTTGCCTTTGAATATGTAAGTGTTTCAGATGCGGATATGCAAGAAACCGGGCATGTTTCAAGCGTAGCTATTGACAAATCAGGATATGCTTATGATATATATGTCGTTGATAATTAGAATTATATAATTGTGTTAGAATAATATGTAAGAAGAAAGGAACAGAAAAATGAAGAATATTTTAGTAACTGGTGCTGCTGGCTTCATAGGAGCTAACTTTGCAGAACTAATGGTAAAAAAATACGAAGGAAAGTACAATATCATAGTATATGATAAGCTTACATATGCTGGAAATATGCATAATCTAGATAGTGTAAAGGATAAAATTACTTTTGTTAAAGGTGACATATGTGATTTTGATACTGTTATGGAAACATACAAAAAATACAACATAGATGGAATTGTACATTTTGCAGCAGAGTCACATGTTGATAATAGTATAAAAACACCATTTATCTTTACAGAGACAAATGTTTTGGGCACTCATACATTGTTAGAAGCTGCAAAGCAATATTGGGGAGAAGGAAGCGAAAATAAATTTGTACATGTTTCAACTGATGAGGTTTTTGGAACACTTGGAGAAGATGGATACTTCACAGAAACATCTCCAATAAAGCCAAATAGCCCATATTCAGCATCAAAAGCATCATCAGATTTGATAGCATTCGCATATGCTGAAACATTTAAAATGAATGTTAGCGTTACAAACTGCTCAAATAACTATGGACCATACCAACATCATGAAAAATTAATTCCTCACATGATTAGCTTGGCTCTTAAAGACGAACAACTTCCTGTTTATGGTCAAGGTTTAAACATTAGAGATTGGCTATATGTTGAGGATCATTGTGAAGCTATAGATATTATTCTTCATAAAGGCAAAAAAGGTGAGAGATATTGTATTGGTGGACACAATGAGAAAAGAAACATTGAAATTGTAAAACTTATTCTTGAAAGACTTGGAAAGCCAGAATCACTTATCAGTTTTGTAACTGACAGAAAAGGTCACGATTATAGATATGCAATCGATCCTACAAAACTAAAAAATGAGTTTGGATGGGAACCAAAAACAATGTTTAAAGATGGTATCGTAAAGACAATAGATTGGTATATAGAACACCCAGAATATTTAATGAAATAAAAAAATTAGAAAAAAGTTAATCGTTACAAAAGGCTTGTTGGTACACATGACAAGCCTTTTCTTTGTTTTGGCAACCTTGAATAAAATGAATTTTAATAATATAATGTCCTTGTGTTTTAGAATTATTTAAAAATTTTGAAAGGATGTATAAGTATTTTGGAAAAATTAGTTGTTATTGATGGTAATAGTATATTAAATAGAGCATTTTATGGAATAATGGGGAGCAGGATGCTACAAACTGCAGATGGAACATATACCAATGCAGTATATGGATTTCTTGCGATTCTATTTAAACTTATGGAAGATGTTAATCCAGATTACTTAGTTGTTGCATTCGATGTTAAGCATCCTACTAAAAGGCATGAATTATATAAAGACTATAAGGGCACACGTAAGGGAATGCCAGATGAGCTTGCAGTTCAAATGCCTATTATAAAAAATGTATTGAAAGCAATGAACATTAAAATAATAGAAAAAGAAGGGTACGAAGCTGATGACGTGCTTGGAACACTTGGAAAATATGCTGAAAAAGAAAATATAGATGTGACACTTCTTACAGGAGATAGAGACTCATTCCAACTCGCTTCAGACCATATTACAATTAGAATCCCAAGAACAAAGGGCGGTAAGACTGAAACAGAGTTATTTGATAGAGAAAAAATAAAAGAAGTATATGGACTTGAGCCAAGGCAATTGATAGAAGTAAAAGGATTACAAGGAGATACATCAGACAACATTCCTGGAGTACCGGGGGTAGGCGAAAAAACAGCATTAAAGCTTATTCAAGACTATGAAACAATTGATAATATTTATCAAAAGCTTGAAAATGGAGAAGAGATTGCTAAAGGAAAGTTGAAAGAAAACTTGGTTAATAACAAAGAACTTGCCATGTTATCAAGAACTTTGGGAACAATAGATATTGATGCTCCAATTGAAAAAGATATGGAAGCATTTAGAGTAAAAGAATGGGATAATAAAAAAGTATTAGATTTATTTAAGGAACTTAGATTCAGAAAATTCATAGAAAGATTTAATCTTGAAGAAAAGGCTATGGAGTCTTCTAACGAGGAAAAGCCAATTGCAAAGGATTTATTTGAATATGAAATAATTGAAGATAATGCAAGAGTTCTAGAATTGGTTCAAAAGATTAAAGATAAAAGAGAAATGCATTATTATATTGAAAAGGTAGCATCAGATGATCCACAATATATTATTGGCAAAGAGTTTTCAAATATAAACATTTATCTTGAAGAAGAAAACAAAGTCTATGTAACTCAATATGATAATAAAGCGTTTAAAGAAATATTTGAAGATGAATCTATTCTGAAATGTACTCATAAAATAAAAGAAGACTACATTATACTAAAGGCAATGGGAATTCAACCTGAAAATATGATGTATGATGCGGAGATTGCTGCATACGTTTTAAATTCAGTAACTGGAGCATATAAAGTTGAAGAAATTGGACTTCAATTTTTGGATGTTGATGTTGAGGGCTATTCAAAAGAAACTAATACAGAAGAGCAGGTGAGTCTATTTGACCAAAACGGTGATGAAATTAACAATGACAACAAGCCAGATTACAAATACGCTGTATATGCATATATTATTTCAAAGACAAAAAGCATTTTAGAAGAAAAGCTTGAAAGTATAGGCTCTCTAAAACTGTTTAAAGAAATTGAAATGCCAGTTAGTACTATTCTTGCTGAAATGCAGTTTGAGGGTGTTTATGTAGATATTAAAGAGTTAATTAAATATGGGGATAATTTAAAAAAACATATTGAAGAGATAAGAATAGATATATATAAAATTGCTGGTGAGGAATTTAATATTAACTCTACGAAACAACTTGGAGAAATATTATTTGATAAGTTGAAACTAACTCCATCAAAGAAAAATAAGAATGGATATTCTACAGATGTTGATGCACTTGAAAAAATCAAAGCTGAACATCCGATAGTTCAAAAGATATTAGATTATAGACAACTAGCTAAGTTAAACTCTACATATGTGCAAGGAATGATTAATTACATTAATGAGTATACAGGAAGGGTCCACACGTATTTCCATCAAACGATTACATCAACTGGAAGACTAAGCAGCAGTGATCCAAATCTTCAAAATATTCCTACAAGATATGAACTTGGTAAAAAGTTGAGAAAAGTATTTAAGCCTGAAAAAGGGAAAGTTTTTTTAGATAGTGATTATTCACAAGTCGAACTTAGAGTATTAGCTCATATGGCAAATGACGCGGCAATGATTGATGCCTTTAATTCAAAAGAAGATATTCATACAGTGACTGCATCTCAAGTCTTCAACGTGCCAATTGAAGATGTGTCAAAGCAACTTAGAAGTAAGGCAAAGGCAGTAAATTTTGGTATTGTATATGGAATAAGTGATTTTGGATTAGCAGAACAAATTGATATTAAAAGGCAAGAGGCAAAACAATATATTGAACAATACCTAGAAACATATCATGGAATTAGAGATTTTATGACTAACGTTATAGAAGATGCAAAAAAGAATGGTTATGTTGAAACTTTGTATGGTAGGAGAAGATATATTCCGGAACTTGAGTCTAAAAATTATATGATTAGAAAATTTGGTGAAAGAGCAGCGATGAACACACCAATCCAAGGAACTGCTGCTGATATCATGAAAATAGCTATGATAAAAGTATACAATGAACTTAAAAATAGGGGATTGAAATCTAAAATAGTATTGCAAATCCATGATGAATTATTAGTAGAAACCCTTCTTGAAGAAAAAGAAGAAGTTAAGAAAATTTTAAAAGAATGTATGGAGAGCAGTGCAATTTTATCTGTGCCTCTAACAATAGAGACTGAAGAAGGAAAGAACTGGTATCAAGCAAAATAAGGAGATTATAATGAAAAATATAATTAAAATAATAGTTTTAGTAATTGCTCTTGGAGTTTTAATTTTTTCAATTATCCACACAAGAAACAATATTATTGAAAAGGAAATAGCAGAACGAGAAGAAGCAGAAAAGTATTATGAGCCAATTAGTGAGGAAGAAGAGCTAGAAGATAGTGTGATTTCATATGAGTACCCAGAAGAAGAGGAAGCTAATACAGAAACAACTGAAACAGAAAATACGGAAACAGAGGTACAATAATGTTTTATACATATATTTTAAGATGTGAGGATAATTCTCTATATACTGGTATAACCACTAATGTAGAGAGAAGATTCGTTGAACATCTTTTTGATGAGAAAAAAGGTGCTAAATATACTAAAAGTCACAGACCAAAAAAAGTGGAAGTGTTTTGGAAATCTGAAGATAAAAAGAAAGCAAGCAAACTTGAATTTCATCTAAAGAAGCTTACTAAAATTCAAAAAGAAAAGATTATAATAAATAATGATTTTAGCGTTTTTGGTGAAAGAATAAATCCCGAAGACTATAAAAGATTGATATAATTAAAGTTTTACATAAAATTGTGTTGACAAATGCATAGAATGATATTAAAATAATAACGTATTATCAAGAGTGAGTTAGAGAATCGGCTCGATGATCTCACAGCAACCTATTAAATTAGGTGCTAATACCGACAGAGCAGAGAAGCTTTGAATGATGATTAAAACATTATATCAAATATTGAGGACTCTGCTGTATGTAGAGTCTTTTTTTCTGCTAAAATTATAGGAGGTAGATATATGAAAAGATTATTCACGTCAGAAAGCGTTACAGAGGGGCATCCAGACAAATTGTGTGATTTGATTTCAGATAGTGTTTTAGATGCATATTTTGAAAAGGATCCATATTCACGTGTGGCATGTGAAACTGTAGCAGGTAAAGGACAAATATTGGTTACTGGAGAAATTACATCAAGTGTAGACATTGATATTGAAAGAATTGTTAGAGAAACAATAAAAAGTGTTGGCTTTGACAATGCAGAGACGGATATTGATTATAAGACCTGTAAAGTTCTTCTAAACATTTCAAAACAATCTGCAGATATAGCAATGGGAGTTGATAAATCATTAGAAGATAAACAAGGTAAAAGAACTGAATCAGAAGGGGCTGGAGACCAAGGTATGATGTTTGGTTTTGCAACTGATGAGACAGAAGACTATATGCCAATGCCAATTGATTTGGCTCATAAACTTGCTAAAAGACTTACAGATGTACGTAAAGAAAAAATCATTGATTACATAAGACCAGATGGTAAAGTACAGGTGACAGTTGAATACAAAGATGGAAAACCATTTAGAATTGATACAATTGTTGTATCAACACAACATAAAGATAAAGTCGATATGGATGTATTAAAAGCAGATATAAAAAAATATGTAATTGAACCTGTTGTGCCAGAAGAATTACTAGACAAAGATACAAAATATTTTATTAATCCAACAGGTAGATTTGTGATTGGAGGACCACTAGGCGATAGCGGACTTACTGGAAGAAAAATAATTGTGGATACATATGGCGGATATAGTAGACATGGTGGAGGAGCTTTTTCAGGTAAAGATCCTACAAAAGTTGATAGATCTGCAGCATATATGGCAAGATATATTGCCAAAAATATAGTGGCAAATGGCTTTGCTAAGAAATGTGAGATACAGCTTTCATATGCAATAGGAATTGCAAATCCAATTTCAATTTATGTTGATACATTTGGCACTGGAAAAATAACTGATAGCGAAATAGTAGATAAAATACGTAAAACATTTAAATTGACACCAAGAGGTATTATTGAAAGTTTAAACTTAAGAAGACCGATATATAAAAGTACTACCAATTATGGCCATTTTGGAAAAAAAGATTTGCCTTGGGAACAAATAATAAAAATGGTATAAAAATGTTACATTTACATTAAGTAATCCTTGATATTGTTGACTTTAAAAATTATTATCTATATAATTTTCATGAGTTATAATAAGCATATAAGGCTGATTTAGTGTTTAGATATAAACTAATGAAAATTAAGAGGTGATAGGTTTTGAAGTGTTTTATAAATAAGTGCGTATATATGTTGTTAATTGCTATGATTTTATCTACCATTTGTGTTCTTTTTATTCCAACCAATAAGGTATATGCTGCGCAAGGAGCAAAATATAATCTTACACCAGATGTTGATGGATTAGACGATGCACTTTATCCAGGATTTAAATCAAGAATTAAATCACTTCAGGCAAGTCATCCAAATTATAGAATACTTTTATATTATACAGGCCTAGATTGGAATGAAGTTCTTACTGCCGAATACCAAGGACATGGTGGTTCACCAATTAATCTATTCCAGTTAGGTGGTAATTATAATGGAAAATGGATTTGCCCTATATGTGGTAATAGAGCATATGATAATGGTTCATGGTGCTGTGCGTCATTAGATGCATTGGCATACATGATGGATCCTAGAAATTCATTAAATGATAGTGATATATTTCAATTCAAGGATTTAGAGGGCTCAGATGTTCAATATGATGACATAGCTAGGGTTGTTTCTGGCTATGGGGCGTTCATAAATAATGGTGAAGCGATTCAAGCGATTGTGGACGCTAGTAATATGTATAACATAAATGGATATTTTCTTGTTGCTAAGATTATAAATGAGCACGGTAAAAATGGTTCTACACTTAGCGATGGTCAGGGATATAATGGAAATTATGTGGGATGCTACAATTATTTTAATATAGGATCTTTTGGTAATGGAGCAGCAAATATTATTAATAGTGGTTTAAAAGCAGCTCGAGATAGAGGATGGACATCAATTAGAGCTTCAATATTAGGCGGAGCACAAGTTGTAAAAGATTCATATATTACAAGATATAGCCAAAACACATTATATTACCAAAAGTTTAATGTTTCTGGAAAAGCACTTTTGAATTCTCACCAGTATCAACAAAATATTATGGCAGCCCAAAGCCAAGGAAGCAGTTTAAAAGCTTATTATACAAATACGAATTCTGTATCAAGCTACACATTTATAATACCTGTATTTGAGGGTATGCCTGCAGGTCCTTGCGCTAGGCCGGATATTACTCAGCCAAGCACTTTGAACTATGAGAACGGAGTGGTTAGAAATGTTAGTTCGTCACTTAAAGTAAGAGCATCTGCTGGAGGCACTCCTATAGGTGCACTAAATAATAATGAGTCAATAAAGATTATTAAAAGAGCTGGTGGACCAGTAAATGGATATTTTTGGGACCTTATAGTTTCTAATCAAGATGGAACGTATGGATATGCTGCGAGAAATATAGGAGGCGATGAATGTATTGCATCACTTGGAAGTACAGGAAATACATCTTCGACATCAAGCCCTGCAGCTACACCTAGTCAACCTCCAGCACAAAGTACTCCTGCCCCAAATACACCACCATATGCTGGAAAATATACTGTTGGGGCTGATAGAATGAAATTTCATCCTTCTATGAATGTTGGAGAGGTGTATTCTATTTGGGCAAGAGCTAAGGTTACAGAAAAAAATGGAGCATTAAAACTAAATGGTGGTTTGGCAACAGGAGATAAAGTTGAAGTAGATGGTAAATTCTATGTTGTAATAAAACGTGGAGATGTAAATGGAGATACACAAATAAATATTCTAGATGCGGTAACTATGCTTAATGCAATAAAAGGTGAAAATGCTATAGATGCATATGCAAAGGATGCGGGATGTGTTAAAGGCGGAACAAATTTTGATGTTACAGATATAGTAACTTTACTAAATTATATAAGAGGTGAAGATAATATATCAGTTAATTAAGGAGGATAGTAATGAAGTGTATCAGGTGTAATAAGGATTTTCAAGACGGAGAAGGAAATCTTTGCCCAGATTGTAAGAAAAAATATGAGCTTGAGCAATCAACAGCCCAAAACACTAAAACTATAAATATTAACCCATTCAAAAGATTTTATTCTAACAGGGTTAAAATGTACCTAACTCAAAAGGAAAAAGTAAAAACTCTTGCTATAGGTATTGGTGCATTGATTATTTTAATTATTATTATTTCTTCTATAAAAGGAAATGGTGGAAATATTGATATTCTTAGCAAGGTTGGTAATTTGAGAGAATACGGATATGCTGATAGAGATAATGGTTGGATCTATTATATTGCTCCAGATTCTGAACTTTCAAAGATGGGAATATACAAAATAAAAGAGAATGGTGACAAGCCTAAAGAACTTAATACTATTGGTAAATACGATATAATGTCAATAAATGCGTACAAGGATTATTTATATTTTATTGTACAAAGTTCATCTAATTATTCAAATAATGGAGATACTTTAGATAATAAAATATACAAAATGAAAAATGATGGCACAGAACTTGAAGTAATCAATGACAATGAATTCCACAATAACTGCGAAACAATATACGTTATAGATAATTGGGTTTATTATATAGGTCTTGAGAGCAAGTTATATAAGATGAGTCTAGATGGAAAGAATAGGAAAAAGGTTTCTGAGGAAACGTTTTCAACTAAAAAGCCTGCAAACAAATATGTTGTGACCGATAAATTTATCATATATAATGTTGATAATCCACCAACAGCTGTCAGAGCTCAAACAACTAAAATTATGAGGATAGATGGAAAAGAAGCTGAAGATGTTATACCTGATGAATATTTGTCATATTTAGACATGGATTCTAGCTATATTTATTTTACTGATTATGATAACAAATTATGCAAAACAAAAATCAAATCAAAGAAAAAAGAGGAAGTATATTCTATAAGAAAAGTTTATCATTTAAACGTTAATGAAAACTATGCTTATTTTTATTCATTTACTGACGATGGTGAAGTGGCCTTATATAGGTTAAACTTAAATTCTCCAGAAAAGGGCGCACAAGCAATAAAGATTCTAAACAACACAGCTCCTTGTTTAAATATTGTTGGAGATAAAATATATTATACTGATAGAGACATTGAAGGTGGTTTTGCGATTAAACTATTAAGCACAAAAGATATTAATAAAACCACATCAATCTATTCATATAAATATAACGAGCCTAGTACAGAAGATGAAAAACAGATTTTAGAAGATTTAAATAATAAAGAACAAGAAGAAGTTGGAGATTCAGAGGAAGAAACAGAAATGTCAGAAGATGAAGCGGCAGTTTCAGATAATGCTGATGCTTCAAAAGAATCTGAATAAGAATAGTTGATATTTTAAAAAATAAGTTGTAAAATAGAGAAGCAGTTGTTATTAAACTGCTTCTCATAATGGATGCCGCTATAGCTCAGTTGGTAGAGCAACGGATTCGTAACCCGTAGGTCCCCAGTTCGATTCTGGGTAACGGCACCAATAAAAATAAATGGGGAATAATTCATTTCTGAATTATTCCCCATTTTTATGAGTTTAAGTATCAATAAATTTATTCGTCGGAATCTGTTAAATGAATTGTAGCCCAGAATTCGCTGTTTTCTTCATCAAAAGTCCCATTTTCTTCTGCTTTACGGATCATCTCCTCAAAATCACTATACAATTTTTTCCGCAATTTATCAAAGTCGATGTATTCTGCAGAAGCACACTCATCAAACTTTTTGGCTTTCCAATCTTCAACCATTTTTTTGTAGGTCTGCCCAGGATGAATTGGCAGACGTTCTTCATCGTGAGTGTATATGGTGACAGCCTTTATAATAGCCCTTAAATACTTTGCCTTAACCCTAGCCACAGTCGGATCCTCCTTAGGAAGAGAATTGTAGCAGGAATATACAGCATTGCTGTCAGTAGATTCACATGTTGACGGGACTGTCTTTTGGAGCTCAAGGTTTGCAAAGCAATTCAGTATGAGGAGCTTAATAGCCACTGAGTATCTTGTGGGAAAACCACTATGATTGCAAACTTTTGTTAACTCCGTTGCAGATGCAATCCAATTGTAATTGGATTTGCTATCCTGTTGTACACGGGTGAATAATTCTAGAGGTGTCATGTGATATACTGTTCTATCCCAGCCTACAAACCGATACTTTCTTTCAAAACTCATTTTTTGTCCTCCTTTAAATTATTATCGTTGACTATATCAAACTAAAGAACTGACCATCCTTAAATTATTTAGAATGTTGAATTTAAACTACATTGCATGGGATTATATCATGAATTTACATAATATTCAAGATATAAATATTTAGTAGATATGTAATACTACTGTTATTGAGAATAGTGATAATAAATGTTTTAATATAACTAGAGTAGATGGAAAAGGAGATATTTTTTATGGGGCTATTTGATGGTTTTAGAAATTTTCTTAATAGTAGAAAGCAAAAAAAACTAGATAAATCACAAGAAGAAAAGAAGCAAACTTTTATTCAAAAAGTATTAACAGAGATTGATTCAGTCATGGCTAATGAAGAACTTAGCCAAGAAAGTAAAAATGAGAAAATATTTAAGATTTTAAGTAGTAATTGCTATGATGCGAAATTTTTAGCGATTATAGGACAAGATAAAGGCGCAGAAGAACTAGCAAAAGCCTTAGGCAATAGAAAAGAGTGTCAAGAAGCTATTTTACAAGCTAAAAAAAATGAGGCTGAAATTAATATGATTTATGGTATTAAACAATTTTCCATAGGAAACACTATGGAACTTTTGGCAATGAGTGAAGATTATATTAAAAACTTTGAATCAGGTAATAATAGTTGGAATGAAATAAGTACAAAGCAAAAATTCGATTTACTAAAAAGGATTGTTGAAAAACATATTGAGGATAATGAAGAAAAAAGTATGTGCATGAGAGATATTGCGCATAAAGCAGAATACTATTATATTGGAAAAATATGTAGTGAAAAAAATCCTCAGAAATTAATGACTTTATATAACGAATACATTAGAGATTTTGCAGATAACAATCCAGAGGTAGAAAATAAATTTAAGAATCATTTCCAAACATATTATGCTGATATACATAGGAAAATTGAAGCACTAAAGGAAATTGGTACTGATATTACATATGATTCAATCGATAGTGTTCCATTATTATATGAAGAACTTGACGAAGAAAAAAATATTGAAAGAAATGAAAAAATTGCAAAACAATTAGAGGATAAAGAAATAAAGGCAGAAAATCTATTATTTATAAGAAAGACTCATGTTTTTCCTAAAGATGGCATAGTAGAAACAATTGGTGATTATTCTGGAATGGAAGTGGCTTCTAGTCCATTTGAAGATATTTTAAGAAGGCGTGACGAAGTTGATAATGTAGAAGATTTTGAAATACTCGTTCCTAGATATAGAGCTACAAGTCATTGGTGCATTAATGGAATCGTAGGAAATCATGCTGGTAATTCTTTTTCAGGAGATATTATCTTAATTGAAGATGCCTCAGAACATAAGGACGATAGTAATCTATTGAATGTTAAACCCGAAGATAGCTTCTTTTTGGGAGATGTAAAGCTTTCACCAAAATCAAAAATAATGATGTCAGTTCAAAAGTATAAAGAAATGCTACAAGATGAAAAAATGAAAGGACAACTAAAAAAAGCAAATGTTATCTTATACAAAGATGATCCATCAAAAGCATTAAAAAACTATATGAATGAAAATGGATATGTATGGGCAGAGATAAGTGGAGATAAATTTGCACTGGGTAATTCCTCAAATGAAGTAAATCAAACAAAGTATTTAAAAAAAGTATCTTATGATTTAGCAGCAAGCAGAGTGAAAGAATTTGAACAATGTGCAAGTACAACAGATAAAGGATTAATGATTGGAAGCGTAAAAAATCCTGAAACAAGAAGAAAAATGGCTGAAACTGTTATTGAAAATTACGAAAAAATGGGAATTAAAAGCTATAAGGATGTCGGAGATGATTTCCCATTTAAAGATACAAGTGAAATGTTAGACAATTTCTTGACTTTTAACACTAATATGGAATATTTTAAATTCTTAGAAAGTAAATTCCCAGACATGAAAGAAAAAATTCAAGAGGTAGCAGAACTATACAAAAAAGGAGTACATAGTTCGATGAGTATGCAAGAACAAGTCACTATTGACTTCGAAAATGCTGCAAAACCATTGATTGATGAAATTGGTACCGAAAATCTATTGGGAGCTACAAAAGAGTTTAATCAAATTCAACGAGAAAAAGAAAAAGAGGCTAGGAGCAAAAAAGACAAAGAACTATTAGAAAATGGTATGATTACTCAAGATGAGTATGATGATAGAAATGATTCTGGTCAAGAGTATGTTTAAATTATGGTTATATAATATTGAAAAGTCTATGTAAAATCATAGGCTTTTTCTTTTACTTAAGAACAAAAATGTGGTATACTAAATATATGGATATGCGGGTATAGTTTAGTGGTAGAATCCCATGCTTCCGACCTGGTGGCGCGAGTTCGATTCTCGCTACCCGCTCCAATAACAAATTTATTGCAATTAACATAAAAATGTACTATACTATTTGTGTTATATATAGTTATGCGAACTTAAAAACAAGTTGGCAGATTCTTACTAAACAATTGTTGGAGGAACGGATTATGAAATGTAAAGAAATAAGAATTGCAACTGGGCGGATCGAAGGCCTAACTAAACCGCCATATTACTTCAACCACCAATGTTTTTATGCGTGGAGTATTTCATTTTCAGACACATCTACCTTATTTTTCAACAATCTTCCTTTTATCAAAGTGGGAGACACTGAGGAAGAGGGAGAAAAGTGCTGTAATCAACTAAAAGAAAACTTCAAAGAAGCGAATATATTTGAAGGAAATGAAGTTGCAGTGATTTTTGAAGATGATGGTACAGTTATAGCTATCGGCAACTTGGGGGAAGATGTATGGATCGATGTTACTGACCACTTTGTCAAGAAACCTTTTAAAGATCTTAACATTGTTATAACATCACTAAAAGTATATTGATTTTAATGTTTTATGCTTGTAAATTGATTTTTATAGGTAAAATTGTTATAATTGATTCAAGTAACGTGTTTACATAGGATTTACAGTAAGATACAATTGTTTTTTCTGGAGGGCTATGTAAACCCTCCAGATGACTTTTTGGAGGTAGTTGTATGATTGGTAAGTTGTTTGAGGATTTTTGGAACAAGGGTGGAAAACGTTCGACTAATAAAGGTAGCACTGGAAGATATGATTATGTAAAGCTGGTGGAACCGAGTTATGGCCGAACAATTGAACTACAGGTAGCTGTAGAAAATGCTCACTTGGCTAAGATTTTTATGGATCAGTTAATGTCATTTGCAAGAAAGCAGGAAGATGTTGGAGCTACCTGGGAAGTCATTGGTGACAGAAAAATCCGGATTATTTATTCTGATGGTGATACGGCAGAGGGAGTGCGCCAGATTTTTAAATAATATTACCAAAAGCAACAGGTTATCTTTATAGATGACATGTTGCCATGCATTTATAGTAATTAAAAGCTGATGGTTAGAAATAGCCATCAGCTTTTAATTTTGTATGTATTAATCTGATGGATGTAAGACATTAATACCATTTTGGGCAAGAAGTTGAAATTAACATAAAATTATGGTATTATAATAGAGTAAAAACATATAGAAAGTATCCTTGTTTTTGCAGTTGTAGGTGGCATTATTAGTTTCCAAAAGTTTAAAGGAGAAGAACAAGATGAAAAATTCAAAATGGAAAGAGGTAAGCTAATATGAGAAAAATGATTGAACAACTGTTAGCAAGATGTAAAGCTGTTCCTTTTTCAAAACCAAAAGAAGGAGGACATTTTTACAAAGTAATGTCTCAAATGTTCAAGCTTCCTAATGGGGAAATTATTACCCGGGAATTTATAGCAAAGAAACCAGCAGCTGCTGTTGTTCCAATAACTATAGAGGGTAATATAGTTTGTGTAATTCAGCCAGCATCCTTAACAGATGAAGGATCTCTTATTGAAATACCAGCAGGATATGCTGAAGATAATGAGATTTCAGCAAGTGCAGCTGTACGTGAATTAGTAGAAGAGACCGGATACGTTCCAACAGGATTGAAGTACTTGGGAAAGCACTATCAAGATCCGGGAAGTATTAAAGGAATCGTAAATGTATTTGTTGCGTTTGGATGCGTAAAAAAACATGGTCAAAAGCTGGATAGAGATGAGTTTGTAGAAACTATTGAAGTATCGAAAGATGAGATAAAGGAATTGATGGCAGACAATATGATATTGGATGGTAATAGTTTTATTGCACTATCGAAAGCTCGATTATTGAACTTCATTTAATAGATACCAATACTAATGTTTATTCTATTAACTTATTCAGTATAGTTTAATTAGGAGTAAGATATGTTGATGGATGCACTAACTGATGCTTATGAGCCTGATATTCGAGAGTATGTTAAAGAAGCAAGTGGACACTGGATTTGTCCAGGAATGTATGTCTTAACTAATGGACGTCAAGGATGGGTAGTTGAGGCAATTGACGAGGACAATGATGGTGAGGGAATGATTAAAGTTCGGATATGCTTTGAGAATAGACAATATTTAAAAGAGGGAGAACTTTATACTACCGATTTTGAACCAGCAAGAAATTGGCATAGGGCGTTATTTGACGGTTGTTAACCCTAATGGAGCTTATTATTCTTAATGGATTTTTTATCATATTTGCTTAACAACGTAAAGGAGATGCCGCGTAATGTAGCATCTCCTTTAAACTTTATATGATGGTAAGCAAATAAATGAAATGATGAGAAGGGCCTTAATATTGTATTTACAGGCATTTTGTAGTATAATAAGAGTTAAGCAAATTAATATAATAGTGTCATGGAGGAATGTAAAATGACAAAACGGATAATACTAGCGATTATTATCGCACTCATGATGGTTCTTTGTGCGTGTGGAGAGGGTTCCTTTAATTCAACGTCAGAAGACTATAAAGAAGCAATGTATACAACTTCAGTAGAGGAAGATGTGTTGTATGAGGGCTGTGAACCATTTACAATTGTCTGCGAAGGTTTTATAGAAGGGACCAACTTGTACCAGTATGTAATGTATGATCCATATAACCGGGTAATGTATACATATATAACTCAAAGTAAGTTTTCAGGTACTGGGATAATGTTGGAAAATTCGGATGGAACTCCTAGAGTGTATTCTTCTGAAGATAATATGACATTCAAGCTTGTAAGTGAAGGATACATTGAGGACACTAACATGTATCAGTACATAATGTACGATCCATACAATCAGGTAATGTATACATATATAACTCAAAGTAAGTTTTCTGGTACTGGGATAATGTTAGAAAATTCGGATGGAACTCCTAGAGTATATTCTTCTGAAGATAATATGACATTCAAGCTTGTAAGTGAAGGATACATTGAGGACACTAACATGTATCAGTACATAATGTACGATCCATACAATCAGGTAATGTACTCATATATTACTAAGAGTAGATTTTCCGGTACTGGTATGATGTTGGAAAACTCAGATGGAACTCCTAGAGTTTATTCTTCTGAAGATAATATGACATTCAAGCTTGTAAGCGAAGAATTCATAGAGGACACTAACATGTACCAGTATATAATGTACGATCCATACAATCAGGTAATGTACTCATATATTACTAAGAGTGAACTTTCTGGTACCGCTATGACGTTGGAAAATTCAAATGGAAATCCTAGAGTGTATTCTCCCAAATAAATACTCACAAGGATAAGTTTAGAAACAATATTGAAACACAAGTACCGCTACGAAATCATATGTAGCGGTACTTGTGTTTATCATTTTAGAATACATAGATACCTACTATGATATGTATATTGATATTTTTTATTGATAATAATAAGAATTATATATAAAATGAGAATATAAATCGTTAGATGAAGGGGGTACTACAAGTGAAAGTTGGTTTTTATACGGGAAGCTTTGATCCATTTACAAATGGTCATTTACATGTAGTAAAACAATCAGCAATACTTTTCGATAAGGTTATAATTGGAATTGGTGTTCATCCACAGAAATCAAGAAGATTTGATAGAGAAGAGATGCAGAAAGCTATTGAACGCGTGCTTGAACGCAATAATCTTGACAATGTTACAGTTATTTCTTTTGATAATTTATCTGCAGATGTTGCTACAGAGAAAGGTGCAACATTCTTTGTTAGAGGCATAAGAAATGGAATGGACTATGAATATGAAGAGAATATGGCATCTATAAATGAGGAAATATCAGGAATTGATACGGTATATATTAGAGCTGGTAGTTTGGGAAATATTAGTTCAAGTATGGTAATGGAACTACTTCGAAACAATAAAGATGTTTCGAAGTATCTACCAGATGAGATTTTGCATTTGATAAATGAGGGAAAGAATTCAATAGAATAGTGATGAATTTGAATATTATGTTAACATGTGATATAATATAGGTGTCAGGATTTAGTTATGTCTTCTTGACATTAAATTGTAACTGTTTATTTGCATGAATATGTAAGGAGATTTTATGAAACTTACACAAAGAACCAAAAGCTATGTAAAGCAGGGCAAGGTGTACGCATTTTCAGATGGAGAGAGCACCCAGGTTGGTGTTGTCATCAAGAACCCGTCAAAATCACATCCTGCTATTGAATGCTCGGCACTTGGCCAGAAGTTTTTCACAATTGCCGACTTCAGTGGACGGATTGAATTCGAACAGATTGAAGAGCATGAGGCTGTTGTTCGTACGGATGCGGGTTATTATGATTTCATGATCAACCAGGTACTTCTGGAAGAACAGGCTGCCAAAGGGTAAAGTTTCATTCAGCTAATTTTTTCGCTGACACACAAAAACATTCTGCTTTGCGATGTAAAGTCGCAAAGCAGAATGCTTTTTATTTTGACTCATTTAATGTATCTACTTGAGCTTGAAGATATGTGAAAATAGTGGTAGACTAAATGAATAGGGGGAAATAGTTATGGATTGTGCATTTTGTGGTATTAAGGCGTGTAAGAATAATGAGGAGAATATGGCTCAAAATTGTCCTAATAATAAAAAAGAAGAATTAAATAAGTTAAAAGAGATTTATCAAACGGAAGAAAATTTTAATATTGCAAAAGTTGCTGCGGAGCTATCTGTTCCACAGGGATTAACAAGAATAGAAGAAACTATGGAATTTGCAAGAAGGTTAGGATATAAAAAACTTGGGTTAGCATTTTGTAATGCACTTTCAAACGAAGCTAGAATTATAGCTAATATTTTTAAATATCATGGATTTGAAGTTGAATCTATTATGTGCAAAGTTGGGAGTATTTCCAGAGAAATAGTTGAACTAGAAAAAAGCAGTATGCCAATGTGTAATCCGGTTGCACAAGCTAAATTTTTAAATGAGGCCAAAACTGATTTAAATGTTGTTATTGGCCTTTGTATAGGTCATGATTCATTGTTTTTTAAATATTCAGAAGCACCTGTAACTGTACTTGCTGTTAAAGATAGAATACTTGCACATAATCCATTAGGAGCGGTATACTTATCAGAAAGTGCATATAAGAAAAAGATGTTTCCGCCTAAAGATTAATTGATAAAGAATATAGACACGCTTCAGATAAGCGTGTTTTATTGACTGTATGGCAAATGTTTGATATAATTAGGCACGTAGTTTTTTATATATTCCATGTAATTTCTAACCTAGTGTTAGATAGTTTTTTAAATTTAAAGGAGGAATAAAGGACAAAAAGAACATTGAAATAGCAAATAATATTTAGCATTAAAAGGAGAATGTATCATGAAACGGAAAAGTCTTAAGTCAGGTGATGCAATTCCCATAGACGATAAATTGTTCTATGTAGTTGCAAAACCATTTGAAATGCAGGAAGAATCATATTACGATGACGATTATAGTAATTATAAGGTTGACGATGTAATCGTGATTAGTGATAGAGATAGATACGCTAAATCCTTCCTGGCTTTCTTAGAACATAATTGTCATGTGGTAGTTGGCGAAGGTAGAATGCTTTTATACACTAAAAAATACTCAAATGCTTGTGTTGGAGATGTGTATGAAGGAGGATCTTATAGGAAAAGATTTTTTTACATCGTAGAGAAAAAACAGCAGCAAATCATAAAAAATCTTAATTTAAGGGTTGATGATTGCTACTGGGCGCTGGAAAGTCATATTCAAGACATGATTGGAGAGTTATGCAATGTAAGCAATACAATGGACATATCTGTGGGATTATGTGGAGATGTTTTATTCATCTACAATTCTTATGATGATGATGGTTTTCTCAATATCTGTAGAAAGGCTACACCTGAAGAAGTTCAACTGTTAAATAGTTATGTTGAAAAAAAACATAAAGAATATCATGAAAGATTTGCAGAGGAGAGACGACTTAGGGAAGAAGCTAGAAACAGACGCTATGAAGAAAATAAAAACAATCCTGAGATGTATCCAGGTGTTGCAGGGAACTATAAGCAGACTCTCTATATAGAGGGAGCAAAGGCAGTTCCGGAGAAAGAATACTCGCTTGGACAGATAAAAGAATTCTTTGAAACTTTGCTGAATTGTAATATCAGTGAAGACCTAAAGAAAAACATGATATTCTACGGTGGAACTATTCCGTATCTTATGTGTGATGAAAAAAAGGAAGTAAGAAAGTTTGGAGACGTGGACATTTTCTTGCCGGTATGGTGGATGGATAGATTGCGTATAGAATTAGGACCTTATATAAAATACGTTTATGATTCCATGACTCTTACCAAAGATGCAAAACTTACAGTTAAGGGCAAAAAGGTACAAACTCCATGGCTTGATTGGGATGAAGAAGTTGAGTCATACAATGAATTTAATGCACGACTTCGTGAAGCCGAGAGGCGAGCTGAAGAGAAATCTAAATATCAGGATTATGGATTCAAAGCAGTATTGTTTGGGATTAATATATCCGTGTTTCCGTTGTATGATTGGACCTTTGACGATGGGACAATTGGTGTATGTGCTAAGAGTTTCAAAATTGGAAAAGAAGAAGGGGCGTGGAGATTCCTTTTAAATACAGTTGTATCTAAAGGAATTACTATATCCGATTTCTACGATGAAGTATCTATTCTTGGACATCTGGTACATGTGGCTAAGCCCGAATATACTATAGCATCCAAGAAAAATGCTATAAGATTTGGCTATTTACTGCGTAGAGAAACTGATGAAGCCGATCTCAAATATATTCTTGAGCATAGTGATATACTTGGAATTGACGAAGAAAAAGTACACTTTTTTATGGATAACATACCAGATTATGGTGTATCTCATGTTTTCCGTATCTCGAGAAGTTTGGATGTGAGCACGTGGACACCGGAACAGTATAAGTATGTGGCTATGAGTTCTGACAAACCGTCATAATGTTTAATGATAATATAATCTTTTTGTTAAAGAGAGGGAGAAGAAATGTCTCCCTCTCATTTTTATTTGTAATTAGATTAAGAAAATGCTATAATTATAGAGTATTTATAATTTAGAGGTAGTTATGAATAAACAAAGTAGTGAAAGATTTAATAAATTAATTGAATATATAGAAAACAACTTATGTGAGGAAATCAATTACAAAAAGCTTTCTCAGATACTTGGGGTAAATGAGTATACTATGCATAGAATTTTCCTTTTCGTGACAAACTATACAGTAGCAGAATATATTAGAAAGAGAAGATTTAGTTTGTCAACTCTTGACTTACTTGAAAGAAAAGAAAAAATCATTGATATAGCAATAAAATACAATTATGAATCATCTCAAGCATTTTCTAGGGCTTTTAAAAACATGATGGGATTTCTTCCTAGTGAAATTATTTCAAATAAAGATAATATTAAGTTTTTTACTAAATATGAATTGATAGATGAAGACGTTCCAGACGAAATTAATTATCATATTGAAAAAGATATTTCATTTAATTTATTTGCAATATCTATGAAGACTACAATTAAAGATTGCCATAATCAAGCACCACTTTTTTGGAAAGAAAATAATTATAGAATAGAGGGTAAGAGTGAATTTGGCCTCTTAGAATATGACAAAACATGCTCAGTGGATGACGCAACTTATTACATAGCTTCTAATGAAAAATTTGAGGGCTCAAAACCGCTTATATTAAAGAAATGTAATTATCTAGTATATGAATCAGATTATATAAATCCAGAAATGCTTGATAAAATGAATTGCAAAGTATATAGAACTATAATAATTGACTCAAAATTCGAACTTGAAGATTTACCAGATATTGAGGAATACTTACCAAATGGAAGATTAAAAATGTACATACCCATAAAATAGCAAATGACTTTTTTAATACTAAAAAAGTCATTTTTTCTTTTTTTAAATGGATTAGAATATAATTGTAACGTAGTTTGTTTGTAAAATGGAGAATCTAAGATGAATAAGTATTTATCAAAGAAAATTTGGGAAATGCGGAAAAATATAAAGCCAGAACCTGATACCCCATTGGTATCACTTATGAAAATAGCTGATGGCGTGTATCAACTATTGTTTTTATCTATAGGGTGTAGAAACTCGTGTACTTTTTGTAATTATGGATTTGACCATGTTTTGACATTATTGAATGTTATGCCAGAACTGAGAAAAATCACTTTAAGTAATGATATTAAAATTCTTGAGTTAGAAGCAAACGAATCTTTTATGGATGAGAGGGAAATTCCATATGATCTTTTTCTCGAAACACTTAAGTTTGTTGCTCATAAAGTTCCAAAAATAACAATTGAAACACACTATAAGACTATTACTGAAAAGAAAATTCAAGATATTAGAAGTATTCTTGGTTGGGAACAGGACCTTTCCTTTGAAGTGGGGCTTGAGTCGGTTAACGAAAGAGTAAGGAAAATTTACAACAAGGATATTGATTTAGAAGAGTTTTTAAAAGTAGCAGAATTATGTGAGAAATATGGAGCTAGTATTGAGGCAAATATCCTGCTTGGAGCACCTTTCTTAACAAGGGAAGAACAAATTCAAGATTGCTTGAACTCGTTAGAGTGGTTATACACCAATATGCCTAAAGGCACTACAGCAGTTTTATTTCCAATCAATATAAAAGAAAACACTATGGTATGGCTCTGGAGAGAACGAGGGCTTTACAAACAGATAACTTCATGGGAATTTGTAGAATTGCTTCGTAGAATACCTGAGGAGTACCTAGATAGGTTGACTATTGCTTGGTGGGGAGAACGGGAAAATGCATTTACAAAAGATATAAGCACTTTTCCAATCACCTGTGAAAAATGTAAGAAGAGACTTATGAGGTTCTACAATGATTTTTACAATAACTGTGATATAGATTATCGTAAGAGAATAATCGATGAAATTTGGAAATCACATTGTGAATGTGATAAAGCTAAATAGTTTTTCCGCTAATACAAAACAGATGGCAAATGTCATCTGTTTTGTATGTTATTTAGTAATAGTGCGTTCAAACTTTTCTTAATCTTTGGTGGATAATCATAAATAGGAATTCCTAAAATAAATCCACAGATTAATTCATGATTTTTTATTCCAAGATACCCATTAATTTCATTTTCTATGTACAGTGTATCACATAAAATACAGCTCCCTAATCCTAAATTCACTGCTTCAAGGCTCATATTTTCAATAGCACATCCAATGGAAATATAATCCGGTTTTTTATAATAAGTTCTTTTAATTTTTGATTTATAATCATCACTGTATATCATTATCATTTTATTAGCTTGTTTTATTTGTTCTGCAGTACCTTTTACACTTGTTCTTTTACCGGAGTTTTGCTTTTCCCATTCAATAAGCATATCCATAACGTGTTTCTTTTGGGCTTCATTTAATATATAAAACTTCCAAGGTTGCCTATTTTTGGCTGAAGGAGCTGTAGAAGCACTTTGTAAAATTTTATTAATTTGCAAAGCGGTTACATCTAATTTTTTAAATGATCTTGCAGAACGTCTTTTACTTATGATTTCATCAAATTCCATTTTATATTCCTCCATATAATTATTATGACTTTTTTAACATTCTAAAGAGTGATGTTTATGATATCAATTTGGTTAATTCAATGTTCAGTATGTTGATATTTATGTAAACATATGATATAATAAGTGATAATTAATGATGCCTATAGGCCGATAATATAGTAACTATTTAATTTGCCAAAAATAATTTGGAGGTAAAAAGTGAATACAATTTTGGAATTAATTAAGAAAGCATGGGAGTGCTTGATAGGAGCATTTGGTCTTCCAAAACGTACGAATATTTACTTGCAGATTGATAATGAGCGGGAGCATCGCGAGCTTGTAACCAATTGGCTAAATCATATCTCAAGTGGGAAAAAGATGAAGTATGATGATCTTGAACATGTTTTTGAGGCGGTAGGAATAAAATTACCAGTAAAAATTATTAATAGCCATGAGAATCAATTCGTTTGCATATCAAACACAAAAACATATAAGGTTAGTTTATTTCCTTATATGGTTAATTCATCAATTTTGATAGAGGATGGACAGTTGTCACGAAAGTACGTGATGATGTATAGGCAAGCTAAAGATAAAACGTGGAACATTGAAATGGCTATTGATGAAACCACTATAAGTAAAGATAATCTAACCTTTAGAGCTGATTATGAACACTTTGCTTATTGGACTTACACAGTATCTTTTGTTCATGGGCCAGAGTTTAGTTTTTTCATAACTGAGCCGGAAACTCCTAATAAGTATGATGGAACAGTGTTATACAGAAATTTTCAACAAATTGAAAAATACTTATGTGGACTAGAGCCTACTGCTGATGTGGATACGATCTACAATGATTTAAAGGCAATCATGAAACTTTCCGAGGAAGAAATTCAAACGCAGGGAATTTTTGATATCAACGTTTCTTACTTTGATGATAGGAGTAAAAAATCAAAAACATTTGCATGCCTGTATATGCATTATGGAAAATGTGCTGAGTATGTCTGGAGACTTCCGTCAGGCATATATAGAATACATCAAGGTGACAGCTGGAGCTATGAAAATCCTGGAAAAATCGAACTGAAGTATGAAAATGGCACATATAAGCTTGTAGCTTTCGGAAATAGGAAGAATGTCGAAAAGATAGACATTAGCGATTACTTGACACTTATTGAAGAAAGAATTGATGAGATGCGTGTAAAAAAAGAAATGGTATAGGTAAATAGCTTATTCAGTAATAATAATCCAAGAATAAACGAGAGCGAGTAGTGTACTACTCGCTCTCGTTTTTAAATTAGTTTTTTAAAATTAAAATTTTATCAATTCGAGGTCTTACAAAATAATACTTTGTGGCTGCACTTTCAAAAATAATATGAGGCATACCATCTTTTAAAAATATTCCTTCAGCCATAGGTGGAAGGAGGATACTTCGTATTCTTCTAGTATTTCTATAGTCGTGATATTGAATTCGTTTTGCATTGTCTAAAAATTCTGATGTTTTGGAATTTAGAATATCCTCATGAACATCAATTGTTGAACAAAAGAAGCCAGAATATGATCTTGAGAAATAAAAATTATTATCTTTATCTATGAACAAGCCTTGAACTTTATTGGGAATTGCAACAGTATAATCTGGATTGTCTAAATTAGAAATTTCATCACTTTTTTCTAAGTTATAACCATAAAGCAGAGGAGTGGTTGTTGAAGATAAAGGATTAAGATTAATCACAAATGAGCCTATCCATAAAATATTATAATAATGTGTTTCATTTGGAATATTTTTTATTTTACTATACTGATAGAAACAAAAATCAGCTCCATTATTGATGCTCATTTCTTTAGTACTTTTTATACTACTCTCAGAAGAAGCTAAAATATCTGAAAGATTGTAAACATAGATAGTTGAATTGCCACAAACCCAAACTTTATTCCCATTAGACGTGACTCCACCAACGTGGTTGTGGAGGTCTTTACCAGAAGAATCTTTTAAATCGAACTTGCATATGAGTTCTTTTCTATTATAGTCAAAAACATATAATCTACTTGGTGCTTCATCATTATAAGAGGTTTGAAGAATAATGTTTTTGTTAGAAACATAGCATAGCCCTTGTGGTATATATCCAGTATTCAAATCAGGGATTTGGGAAAAATCTGTGTATTTATTTCGAGTAAAATTATAGAACAAATTAAGCCATAAATAATTTAGAATAAAAATAGCCACAATAATAGTAACTATAGCAATAGCTAAGTTTATAATTATCTTTGTAATTCTTTTAAAAAAAGTTCTTTCGTCACTCATGAAATAATTTTACCATAATAAAAAAAATTTAATAGTGATTTTTTAATTTTGTAAAAATATTTTTTATGTGATAAAATGATAAAAAAATTAAGGAGGTGTGCATTATGAAAAAGGATATAAAGAACGTATCAGGAATATTTCCTATGCCAGTACTAATGATAGGAACGTATAATGAAGATGGAAGTACAAACTTAATGAATGCTGCTTGGGGAATGGCTCAAAGCATGACACATCTAAAGCTATGTTTAACAGAATCACACAAGACTGTAAAAAACATGAAACGAACAGGTTATTGCACTGTCGCATTAGGAACAAAGGAGTACATGACAGCTGCCGACTTTGTTGGGCTAGTATCAGGTAATTCGGTTGGTGATAAATTTGAAAAAACTGGACTTCATAGTCAAAAATCAGAAAACGTTGATGCACCTGTAATTGAGGAATTTCCTATTTGCATGGAATGCAAAGTAATTGGTTTTGAAAATGATGGAACTTTGGTAGAAGTAGTCAATGTACTTGCTGATGACAAATATATAAATGAAGATGGAACTCTTAAATTAGATGAAATGGGTATTTTGGCATATGATCCCTATGGACATGGATATTACAAAGTTGGAGAGAAAGTAGGGCAGGCATTTAATGAAGGAAAAAAGTTGTTTTAAATTAGAGAATATTTGTAGATTTTTTATATACTTTATGCTATATGCAATTATAGGATGGTGTTATGAAGTATTTTTAGAAGTTGTTGTTTACAGATGGGGATTTACTAATAGAGGAGTACTTTTTGGCCCTTATTGTCCAGTATATGGAGTAGGTGCACTTGCTTTTATTTTTACAGTGTATCCAATAATTAAAAATAAAAGAGGATTAAAAAAGTTGCTATTCATTCCGCTAGTATTTCTTCTTTGTATGATAATAGCAACGGCAATAGAACTTATTACTTCATACATTTGTGAATTCTTTATGGGAAGTTGGCCTTGGCAAACATATGCAGATTATTCTATAAATTTTCAAGCTAGAATTGCACTTTCTCCATCTATAAGGTTTGGAATTGGAGGCGTGGTATTCTTGTATTTATTGCAACCATTATTTGAGGAGTTTTGTGATAAAATGGGAGATAAAAAAATCAGAGTATTTTCAATCATATTAGGTGCTATTGTATTAATAGATTGTATATATACATTTTTAATTAAATAAAACAAAAAGGAAATAAAAAGTTGGAAAATAAATTTAAAGAAATAATTGCTGAAGAAGCAGAAAAAGATTACTATAAAAAGATGCATGAATATATTCTAAATGAATATTCGACTAGGACAATTTTTCCACCTAAGTCCAATATTTATGCCGCAATGAAATATACACCGTATGATAAGGTTAAGGTAGTTATCTTAGGGCAAGACCCATACCATGGTGAAGGTGAAGCACATGGGTTTTCATTTTCAGTTTGTCCAGGAGTTAAGATACCACCATCATTAAAGAATATTTATAAAGAGTTAAATACTGAATTGGGGTGCTACATTCCAAATAATGGATATTTATTAAAATGGGCGAGTCAAGGAGTATTATTATTAAATGCTGTACTCACCGTACGAAAGGATACTCCAGCATCACACAGAGGAATTGGATGGGAAACGTTTACTGATAGGATTATCACAGAAATAGATAAGAAAGAAGAACCAGTTGTATTCATGCTTTGGGGAAATTTTGCAAGAGCAAAAAAGTCACTTTTAAATAATCCAAATCATTTAATATTGGAGTCAGCTCATCCAAGTCCATTTTCAGCAAATCATGGATTTTTTGGGAATAATCATTTTATTAAAGCAAATGAATTTTTGAAAGAAAATGGAATAGAGCCTATTGATTGGCAAATTGAGAATATATAAGCAAAGTTTTATGTTGAAATATTATGTAAAGTGTATTATAATTAAATTACTATAGGAAATATAAACCACTCAACTTAACGAAAGGAGAAACATGGAAGGAAGAATGACGGTAGACGATATCAAAACCAAATTTGGAGATGAAGCATTTTGCTTGGCTGTTATGATGAAACCTTTATCAATGATTGAGATCAAACATGCCGGATCTAAGTACCAGATTATGCGTGATCTTATCATCTGGGACTACTCTGTAAGAAAGGTGAGTTGAGTATCTGCTGCATGATCGATTTCTATGTAACTAGTAAACTATGTTGAGAAGAAAGGAGCCAGACGTATTGTCTGGCTCCTTTCTTAAATGTAGGGCTATATTGATTTGCTAATGTGTGGAAAGACTATATTTTATTGATAATAATGTGAAATTATGGTATAATTATTATGTAGACTAATTTTGGTTAGGATAGGAGGAATGCTATGGAAGAAAGAGAAAAATTACTAATGTCAGAATATATAGGGGGAGATTTAGAAAATTATACAAATTCTAATTTAAATTGGGGCTCAGCAGTAGCCGGACAGGCGATTGGACCAATATGGTTTTTTTATAGAAAATCATATTTATTAGGATTTGCTTTTATTGTACTAACGTTAATTGTAGGTAGTATTATTAGTGCGATGGGATTTGAAAATGCTTATTACGCGATGGCTATAATATATTTATTTTCAACTAATAAGTTGTATATGTGGGATGTTAGGAGAAAAATAAGGAAGATATTAGCAAATAATAGTAATAAATCGGATGAGGAAATAATAGATATTGCAAGAAAAAAAGGAGGAAAAAGTATTTTGGCAGTTGTATTATACATGATAGGGTTTATGTTTTTAGTATATCTTGTCGTTTTGGCTACAATTGCAGTACATAGTTAAATGTATTAATTGCATAAAATAATAGTTATAAGTTGAATCGGGTGAAAAACTCGATTCTTTTTTACATTTTTAATACAAAAAAAGCAAAGTCGATATTGTTTTAATGAAATAAGTGTGATAGAATGAAACTGCATTGTACTATGTACGATGCTTTATTTTTTTTAAGGAGTTATATTTGATGAAAGAAAACAATGTTGACAAAATACTTATTGCTACCGCATTTCCAATCTATGGAGCAGGCAGTGGAGTTTTGGTTAATTTACAATCTGCTTACCATAAGTTATTCAATAAAGAGGTTCACATAGTTACAGCAAATAATAGAGATGACTTTCCAAAGCAAGACAATATTAAATATAGAGTTGTACCATTTAAAAGTGAAAAAATTGGGGTTCAAACTTTACCAGGAAGCGCACCATTCAATTATTTAATGTTTACAACTCATACTGAAAGTACTGAAAACTTTTGGAATATCGGATTGAAGGAATTAGAGATTTATAATAAGACATTTGAAAACACTATGAAAAAAGAAATTGAAGAATATGATACAGATGTTATTCATGCTCAGCATAATTGGCTTTTAAGCAACTTATGTACTAAGTTTAATAAGCCAGTGGTAACTACTGTACATGGAACTGATTTGATTGGATATGAAAAGTCGAGAGATTATTTAGCAGATGTTAATCAAAAAATAGAAGAATACAAAAGCAGTAAATATAAAGATACTATAGAAAAGTTTTTTGATGATGAAAAAAATGTAACTTCTGATAATATTGAAGCTTATAAAAATGAATTACAAGGAAAAGCTTCAAGTGACGAAGATAGAGAAGAGATTGAAGAGTTAGTAAAACTATATGAGGATAGGTATAGATATAAATTCTATATGCATGAAGCTGAAGAGTCAGCTAGGAATTCAGATAGAATTATTGTTATTTCAGATGCTCAATATGATAAGTTTATAAAGCTATTTCCATATGCCAAGGATAGAATTGTTCTTGCTGAAAATGGATATGATGAAAGAATATATCACTATGATGGAGAACCTGGAGATAGAAAATTCTTAGAAAAATTAAATGAAAAAGTAAAAAATGGAATTGAATCAGGTGACATTGATTTAGGAGAAGGCAAAGAAACTAATTTGAACAAATTCAGTGCTATTCCTACCGATAGTGATAAATATGGCTTATTTGTTGGAAAATTTGCTGACTTTAAAGGAATAGATGCACTTTTGATGGCAATGAAAATTTATACAGAAGAAATGAAAAAACAAGGAAAGACAGTGTCATCAATAATTGTCGGTTCTGGAAAGCTAAATGATAATTTTATGAAGTTATATGACAAGCTAGGATTGGAAAATGTACACTTTATTGGTAGAGCTACTCCAAATGAAATTCACGAATTACAAAAGCTTTCTGAATTTAAATTTGTTTTATCAAGAAACGAACCATTTGGACTTGTAGTACCTGAGGGTGCAGCTGATGGTATTCCAATTATAGGTGCAAATTCAGGTGGAATTCCAAGTATTATGAAAGCAAAAGAAAATGTTGATTTATCTGGGGATAAAATAAAAGTTACTCTTGGATATTTGGTAAAAACATTACCAGATAGACCTCACAATATTGCTGATGCTGAAAAAGATCAATTATTACAATTAGATATGTATACTGCTGATTATATTTTCAAATGCAAAAATGAAGAAGATAAGAATTCTATTATAAGAAACGTTGCAAAAGACTTTAAGATGTCTGAAGAATGGGCAAAAGATTATTTAGAATCATATGAAAAAACAGTTAGAATTGCCGCGGAATGTGCTACTGATATATTAACAGAAAAAGTAGTATTTGAAAAAGAAAAACTTGCTAAATATACTAGTGAAGCATATGGTCAAAATAAAAAAGAAGAACAAATTTTAAATATTTTCAATGAAGCATATAGTTTTCATTATAGTTCAAAATAATTTTTGATTTGAGAGGTAGATTATGAATAAGTATTTGTATAAACTTATAGCTTTTATTGTGATTTTTGGAATATTATTATTTATAGGTTCAAGAGAAATGAGAAGAAGGGGAATAAATCAAAAGAATTTTTCACCTGCAGATGTAGCTGAGATATATGAGTCATACAATCTTATTGGTATTGTTAATTATATAGAAATTGAAGTGCCAGATTCTGAGGCAGATTCGGATGGATATTCATATAAAAAACCAGTTAGAATATCAGATAAGAATGATATTTCTTTGTTAAGAAATGAATTAAACAATAGTAAAGAACTTGGCAAGGATGATTCAAAACCAGTTGGTAATTATTATGCTTGCACTCAAGTAACATTTCACTTGAAAAATGGTGAGGAATTATATTGTGGGATTGATTCTAACATAGAAAATCCAGGTGCATTTTTCATTTCAAAAGATAATTTCCATGAGAATAGAACTGATTATAAAATTCTTTCGGGAGATGATGTTAGCAAACAAGTTAAAGATTTGTACAACAAATATAGTAGATTAATACCAGATGAAACTACCGGTTCAAATGGCGATGTATCTGTGGATGACATTGTAGGCAAATCAGGTAGTAATACTACAGGAAATGTAAACAATTCAAATGTAGGAACAAATTCAATAACAACAAATTCAAAGAATTAAACACTACAAATTATAACTTAAGCTAATTACAAAAGGATGGGAGAATAGATATGGATACAATCATAGGTTCAATTGCTTTATTAATCTATATGGTTATCTGCGTGGGTTCGTATTATCTTATTTTTAATAAGCATCATAAGAGAAATAATTTAAAAGATTTTGAAATTTTAAAATCTTTTACTAATTATTTTGTTACTCTTTCAATGACGATCATTGTTATTTTTATAGGGATACAATTTTTCAAGGAAGCATACAATAACATAGATGAGAGAAACACTGAAATTGCATTTCTTATATTTGGTATTCTAACAATAACTGGCGCTATATCTAATTTTATATTCTTCATAAAGAGAAATCTTAAAGATTTAGATCCAGCAGTTCGTATAAGTTATGAAAAAAGAATGATGAAGACTGCCGAAATCCTTGAAGTTATTATTTTTGGCTTATTTATATTTATGCCACTTTGGTTAAAGGTACCTCTTAAAATAGCATATTTAGATGGAGATAAGGCACTATTTACCAAATATATAGTTGCTTCAATTATTTCACCATTTATTTCCGTGTTCTTGTTATATCAACTGAATCCTTTAGATATAAGAACAAAGTTTAAAAAGGCTTTATGCAAAGGAAAAGCAAGTAGCGATAATGATGAGAATGATGAAAATAAAGAAAAAGATGAGAATAATAGCTAGAACACACTTGACATAATTCTAACATTGATGTAAAATCAAAACATAGACAACGTGAGTTATTTTATTGAGTTATGTTATTTATATAGATATATAAATAAAGATTAAAATATGTTTTAGATTCGTATATATGAGTGATGAAGAGGACAGTAAAATAAAGGGTGCTTTAGAAGAGAGAACAAGTTATGAGCTGAGAGCTTGTTTAAAGAGAGTTTATTTGAAAACTACCTTGGAGCTTCTATTCGAAAGAATAGCGTTTGAGACGAGCGTTAAAGTTTTTTAATTAAGTTAAATATTAGGGTGGAACCGTGATAATATCACCCCTATAGATGTGATGTGCATCTATAGGGGTTTTGTTTTTGCAATTCATCCAATGTTTAAGTATTTATAGAAAATTAAAAAATAAAAGATTTTTAGAAAGGAGTGAGTAAGAATGCATATTGAATACGAAGCGAGAATACTAAATGTAGATAAAGACAGCTTAGAGAAAAAGCTTGTAGAAAAAGGTGCTAAAAAAGTTGCTGATTTTGATTACAGAAGAAAAGTCTATGACTTTAACCCAAAGACAAATAGTAAATGGATTAGATTGAGGACTGATGGGACCACCACCACCTTGACAGTTAAAGAGTATATTGAAAATAGCATTGATGGTACTCGAGAGATGGAAGTAAAGGTTTCAGATTTTGAGGAAACTGACAAGATTCTTAACGAGTTAGGGTATGTAGCTCACTCTTACCAAGAGAGTAAACGAACGAGATATATCTTAAATGGAGTCGAGCTTGATATAGACACGTGGCCATACATTCCAACCTATCTTGAGATAGAAGGAAAGAATGAAGAGGAAGTTATAAAAACGGCAGAACTTTTAGGATTAGATAAAAACAAATTTACTTCAGTTGATGTTCAGTCTGTATATAGAGATTTTTACAAGATTGATATAAAAAGTATGCCTGTAGTAAAATTTGGCGAAGAACTAGATAATAAATATAAATTATCATAGGGCCGACCCTTATTGACAGAAAATTGTCAAAAGTGCCAGACCTATATATATGATTAAATAAAAATTAAAGTGAAGGGGTGTCCCTTTTGACAATTTTCTGTCAATAAGGGTCGGCCCTATGGAGGTAGTTATGTTTAATATAAAATTACATGGTGGAAAAACAATGGATGTTGAAGAAAGTATGTATTGGCATACAACATCACATATAATGGCGCAGGCTGTAAAAAGATTATTTCCGGATGCTAAGATTACAATAGGACCTGCAATTGAGAATGGATTCTATTATGATTTTGATGTAGAAAAACCATTCTCAGATGAAGATTTGTTAAAAATTGAAGAAGAAATGAAGAAAATAATTAAAGAAGACATTGAGATAGAAAGATTTGAGCTTCCTAGGGAAGATGCAATCAAATTGATGGAAGAAAGAGAAGAACCTTATAAGGTAGAGCTTATTAAAGAACTTCCTGATGGAGAAATTATATCTTTTTATAAGCAAGGTGATTTCACAGATTTGTGTAGGGGACCTCATTTGCCATCTACAGGTGCAGTAAAATCGATAAAACTTTTATCATCATCAGGAGCTTATTGGAGAGGTGACGAACACAATAAAATGCTTCAAAGAATATATGGCATTTCATTCCCAAAGGCAAGTATGTTAGATGAGTATTTACAAAAACTAGAAGAAGCCAAAGCAAGAGACCATAGAAAAATTGGTAAGGACTTAAACTTATTCTTTACTCATAAACTAGTTGGCTCTGGACTTCCTATGTATCTTCCAAATGGAGCAACAATTAGAAGAATACTAGAGAGATATATTCAAGATAAAGAACTTGCGTTAGGCTATGAACATGTGTATACACCGGATTTGGCAAATGTTGATTTGTACAGAACAAGTGGACACTGGGAACATTACAAAGACGATATGTTTCCTATGATGAAAATGGAAAATGAGGAATTAGTTTTAAGACCAATGAATTGCCCTCATCATATGCTTATATACAAGTATGCTCTTCGTTCATATAAAGATTTACCTATTAGAATAGGTGAATTAGCACATGACTTTAGATATGAAAATAGTGGAGCTGTATGTGGTTTAGAGAGAGTTCGCCAAATGTGTCAAAATGATGCACACTTATTTGTAAGACCAGATCAGATAAAAGATGAAGTTGGTAAAGTACTAAATTTAATTGCTGAAGTATATCAAAAAGATTTTGGATTTGCTCCAGAAAGCTTTAGCTATAGACTTTCATTAAGAGACAAAAATAATAAAGCAAAATATATAGATAACGATGAAATGTGGGAAACGGCTGAAAATCAATTGAGGGAAATTTTAAATGATTTGAATTATGAGTTCTATGAAGCAGAGGGTGAAGCTGCATTTTATGGGCCAAAGATTGATATTCAGATAAAGACAGCAATGGGACATGATGTAACAATTCCTACATGCCAACTTGACTTTGCTCTTCCTGAAAGATTTGATTTATCGTATATTGGTGAAGATGGAAAAGAACATAGACCAGTTGTAATTCATAGAGCAATTTTAGGTTCATCTGATAGATTTATTTCATTCTTAATTGAGGAGAAGAAAGGTGTATTTCCAGTTTGGCTATGCCCAAAACAAGTTAAAATTCTTCCAATTGCAGATAGACATGTGGAATATGCTGAGGAGGTTAAGCAAAAACTTCTTGCTGAAGGAATTAGAGTAGATGTGGATGATAGAAGTGAAAAAATTGGATACAAAATTCGTGAAGCACAGCTTTCTAAAGTCCCTTACATGTTAATAATTGGAGATAAAGAAGTTGAAAATAAAGAAGTCGGAATACGTTCAAGGGAAGAGGGCGATATTGGAGCTTCGAAACTTGAAGATTTTATCGAAAGAATAAATTCAGATATTAAGAGTAAAAAATAGTTACATGGTTCAAACACATATAGAAAGTAAGTATAAAAGAATTATACTTACTTTCTTTTATTTTTCTTGAAAATATGTGCCAAATAAGATAATATAGTTATTGTGTAGAAAGGTATAAATATGAATAATAATAATTTTGTAAAGTATATTTTTTCGGCTATTGTTTTAATAATGGTTTTTGTGATTTTATTCTTCTTTATTAAGAGTAGAAATACAAAGTCTGAAGAAAGTTTAGATCAAACATCGACTGTTTCAAATATTAAATCTGATTTGCGTTTTGCAATATCAGAACTTGATACGATTAACCCAATTATTAGTCGTAATAGAAACGTTATCGAGGTTTCAAAGCTAATATATGATTCACTTGTAACCCTTGATGAAAACTACAAATTAGTGTACGTGCTTGCTGAAAGTATAGAGAAAAAGGATTCTAATACATATGAAGTTAAACTTAGAGACAATGTAAAATGGCATGATGGTAGTGAATTTAATTTTGATGATATTGAATTTACTGTGAATACAATAAAAAGAGATGATGTTCAATCTATTTATGATTCAAATGTTGGTAACATCGAATATTTAGAAAAAATTGATGATTATACATTTAATATCAAAACTTATGATGAAGTCGCTTTTTTTGAATATAATTTAACATTTCCAATTATCTCAAAGGCACAATTCGAAAACGAAGATATTTTTAACTCAGAGATTATTCCAAACGGAACAGGACTATATGGCATTGATAGCAAGAGTGATAATATGATTAAGCTTGCATATTTTGAAGACTATTGGAATGGCGAAAAAAAGCCTATGGTTAAAGAAATAAATATCAATTTATATAATTCTATTGGAGAGGCATATCAAGCTTTTAAAAATGCAGAATTAGATATACTTTCAGTGAAAATAAAGAATATTGAAGACCATATAGGAACAATGGGATATAATAAATTAGATTATCGTTCGAGAGATTTTGACTTTATAACGTTTAATACAGAAAATGTTATTCTTTCTGATCCAAATGTTAGAAAAGCAATTAATTACATGATTGATAAAAATAATTTAGTTGCTGCATGTTTAGGCGATGGTTATACAGCATCCAGCTTTAGCTTAGATATGGGAAACTGGTTGTATGATAAAGATTTAAATGTTGGACCAAATGCGGATGAAGCAATTCGCTTATTGGAATCTTCTGGATGGCAAAGAAGCGGAAATGGTTGGTATAAGAGGATAGACAATAGAAATGAAAGACTAACATTTTCTATCATTGTACAAAATACAAATGATAATAGAGTGAGAGCTGCAGATAATATAAAAACTCAACTTGAGAACTATGGAATAAATGTTAATCTTCAGTATTATTCTCCAAATAGTTTTTCATCTGCAATAAATGAAGGAGAATATGATACTGCAATACTTGGATTACAATTAGGATATTCACCAAGTTTAGAAACGTTTATTGGAAATGGAAATATGGCAAGATACTATAACGATGAAATTAGCGAAATCAGAAAAAATATCATGGGCGGATTAAATGATGAGGAATTGCAAAAAGCTTATGAAAGGATTTTTGAAATATATCTTGATGATATGCCATATATAGGCCTTTATAGGACGGTTGATACTTTAATATATAATCAAAATTTGGTGGGAAATGTTAGAGCAAATGCATTTAATATATACAATAATATTGAGTTATGGTATAGGCAATAAATTTTTTAGGGCTGAAATGTTGTAAAAACAAGTGTTTGGAAAAAGAGGTCAAAATCTTTTTAAAAAAGTTGTTGACAAAATAAAAATTAAAGATATAATAAACATAAGTTCGGTAAACAAATTTTCGCAAATAAATTTAGGAGGAAGTAAAAATGAGTGATAGTGCAGAAAAAAGAAAGGCATTAGATGCTGCAATGAGTCAAATAGAAAAACAATTTGGTAAAGGCTCAGTTATGAAACTTGGAAATTTTAAGGCAATGAATGTAGAAGCAATTTCTACAGGTGCTTTGAATTTAGATATAGCATTAGGAATAGGTGGTATTCCTAGAGGAAGAATTATTGAAATATATGGGCCAGAGTCTTCTGGAAAGACAACACTTGCTTTACATGCTGTTGCAGAAGCCCAAAAGAAGGGTGGAGAGGCAGCATTCATAGATGCAGAGCATGCTCTAGATCCATCATATGCAAAGAAAATAGGAGTAGATATAGATAACTTAGTAGTTGCTCAACCAGACACAGGAGAACAAGCTTTAGAAATCGCAGAAGCACTTATTAGAAGTGGAGCTATTGATATAATTGTTGTTGATTCTGTTGCTGCTTTGGTTCCAAAGGCAGAAATTGATGGTGATATGGGAGATGCACATGTTGGTTTACAAGCAAGACTTATGTCACAAGCTCTTAGAAAACTTGCTGGAGCTATCAATAAAACAAATTGTATAATTATATTTATTAATCAACTTAGAGAAAAAGTTGGAGTTATGTTTGGCAATCCTGAAACTACAGCTGGTGGTAGAGCACTTAAATATTATGCATCAGTTAGAATGGATATTAGAAGAATCGAGACTATTAAACAAGATGGAGAAGCTGTTGGAAATAGAACTAGAGTTAAGATAGTTAAAAATAAGGTTGCACCTCCATTTAGAGAGGCAGAGTTTGATATAGTTTATGGAAAAGGTATTTCACAATCAGGATGTATTCTAGATTTAGCAGTTGAACTAGATATCATCCAAAAGAGTGGATCTTGGTTTAGTTACAATGGAGAGAAGATTGGACAAGGTCGTGAAAATATAAAGAAATATCTTGAAGAAAATCCAAAACTTATGGGTGAAGTAGAGAAAAAAATTAGAGAAAATGCAAACAAAGCATTTGAAAATGCATTAATAGATGAGCAAAAAGATTATGAGGAAGATAATAAAGAAGATGGAGACGAAGAAGAATAGTCCTAGATTCTTTTATATAGCTTAACATAGTAATAGGTGGCAAGAAATTGTCACCTATTATTGTAAGAATAGATGAGGTATTTTATGGATTACATGAGTAAAGAAAAACTTGAAGAAATGAAGAAGATTGAAGACTTTAGAAGCAGGGTGTTAAAGTATATAGTATATAAAAAAAGGACAGAAAGTGAGATTCGTAAGAAATTTGAAAATGAAGATCAAGATTTGTTGGATGATACAATAGCTTATTTTAAGGAGCAAAAATACATTAATGACGAGGATTATATAAGACGAGCAGTAAATGAGTTCATTGCTTTAAAAAATATGTCTATAAAAGAAGTAAAATACAAGTTAATTCAAAAAGGGATTAACTCAAATTTGCTTGATGACTATATTTGCAAAAATAAAGAGGCTATGTTAGAATATGAAATATCTTCATGTAAGAATATAATCTTAAAGAAGAGCTCAAAAATGGAAATTGAAAATATCAAGAATTACTTATATAGTAAAGGATATATGTCTGAATCTATATCTATTGCTATGGATGAATTGGAAGAAAATTAGGATGAGCAACAATATATTAACTTTAGAATCAAAAAAATATGAACTTAGATTGGACAATTTTGAAGGACCTTTAGATGTTCTAGTTTATTTGATTGACAAAAATAAAATGAATATTTATGATATTTCGATTGCTGAAATTGCAGATCAATACCTTGCTATGCTAAAAAAACAAGAAAGTCTTAACCTTGAAATAGCTAGCGAGTTTGTTGTGATGGCATCTACTTTATTATTACTTAAATCAAAGAAGTTGCTTCCAAATAGCGATGGCGGTGAAGAAGCGGAACTTACTGAAGAAGAACTTGTTAGACGTATTATAGAGTACAAAAAGTACAAAGAGATTACAAATTTATTCAAAGAGAAAATTCAAATATATTCAAAAAGATACTATAAAAAGCCTGATAAAATAGAACTTAAAAAACAAGAAATTGAGCACGACTTTACAGCACAGGATATTTTTGATTCATATAAAAGCATTCTCGAAAAAAACGAAGATAAAAAGAACGAACAAGCTAAAAATATTGAAAAAATTGCAGTATATGATAATTTTTCTGTATCAGATAAAGTTAAAGAAATTTTTAAAGAACTATTCAAGAGGAAAAAGTTTGTGTTTGGAAAAATGTATTCTATTAAAAGTAAACCTAAGGAGGAGATAGTTACTGCTTTTTCAGGAGTGTTGGAATTAGATAGACGTAATAAAATTTTAGCACACCAAGAAGAATTATTTGGTGATATTGTTGTTTCCAGAAAAGAAGATACAATGTTTGGTGAGAAAGTTGAAAATAATCTCACCGACAAAGAAATAGAAGGCCAGATTAATAGAGAACTTATTTTTGGTAATTACGAATTTGATGATACCAATATATAATAGGGGGCTATATGGTTGATTTAAATAAAGATATTCAATATATAAAAGGAGTAGGACCTAATCGTGCTACTCTTTTAAAAAAACTAAATATTAATACTTTAAATGACTTAATTACGTATTTCCCACGCGATTATGAAGATAGGGGAAAGTGCAAAAATATTGCTGAACTTGAAAATGGTGAAGATGCATTAATTTCAGGTTATCCTGTTGGTAGAATCAATGAGATACGTATTAAAAGAAACATGACTATATATAAACTCATTGTTAGAGATGAAACTGGAACTTGTACTATGGTATGGTACAATCAATCTTATTTAAAAAACATTTTCATGGCGAATAGACGTTATAAATTTTATGGTAGAGTTAAGAAAAATCTTACATCATGTGAGATGAATAGTCCAGTTTATGAAGCAAATGACTCAAGCAAGAATACAGGTAAGATTATTCCAATATATCCTCTTACATATAATTTGTCTCAAAACACTATTCGTAAAATAATTGAGACAGGTTTAAATGACATTGATGGACAATTAGAAGAAAAAATGCCAGATTATTTAAGAGAACAATATAAGTTATTATCCTACAATGATGCTATTCACAAGATTCATTTTCCAGAAGATTTTGAAGAATTTAAGAAGGCTAGATATACCCTTGCATTTGAAGAATTACTTAGTATGCAACTCGCACTTCTTACTCTGAAAAATAGATATGAAGATAAAAGAAATGGTATTGCTTTTGATAAAGAAGCAAAGATGATTGATATCATCAGCAAACTACCTTTCAAACTTACAAAGGCTCAAACAAGGGTGTTGGAAGAAATCGATAATGACATGGAGTCAGATAAACCTATGAATAGGTTGCTTCAAGGAGATGTTGGCTCTGGTAAAACTGTTGTTGCACTTATAGCAGCTTACAAAGCTGTTAAGTCAGGATACCAAGCAACAATTATGGCTCCTACTGCAATACTTGCAACACAGCATTTAGAGTCATTTGTAGAATTATTAAAGGATACTGGCATTAGATGTGAACTCTTAATTAGCGGAATTACTAAAAAGAAAAAAGAACAAATTCTATCAGATTTAACTGATGGGAGCATAGATATACTTATTGGAACACACGCAATATTAGAAGAAAATGTCGTTTTTAAAAAGCTTGGACTTGTTGTCACTGATGAACAGCATAGATTTGGGGTACGTCAAAGAACTATTATCGCAGAAAAAGGAAATAATCCAGATATATTAGTTATGACAGCAACGCCTATTCCTAGAACGCTTGCACTAATACTATATGGAGATTTGGATATCTCTATTATTGATGAGTTACCACCCAATAGGAAAAAAATAGAAACATATGCTGTTACAAAGGGAATGGAATTTAGAGTAAATGCTTTTATAGAAAAGAACATCAAGGAAGGTAGGCAGTGTTATGTAGTATGCCCATTAGTTGAAGAAAATGAAGAAATAAATGCAAAATCAGTGATGGAGATATATGAGGAATACAAGAACAAAATATTTCCAAACTTTAGGGTGGAATATTTACACGGCAAGATGAGGCCTAAAGAAAAAGATGCGATAATGAGTGAATTTAGTAATGGTAATATTGATATTTTGATATCAACTACAGTAATTGAAGTTGGGGTTAATGTACCAAATAGTAATATTATGATTATAGAAAATGCAGAAAGATTTGGACTAGCACAGCTTCATCAATTGCGTGGAAGAGTTGGAAGAGGAGAATATCAATCTTATTGTATTTTAAAATATCATGGTAGTTCAGATATTATAAAGCAAAGAATGAAAGTAATTTCTAGTACAAATGATGGATTTGTTATTTCTGAAAAAGACCTTGAACTTAGGGGATCCGGAGAATTTTTTGGGACAAGGCAACATGGAATTCCAGAATTTAAAATTGCGAATTTATTCGAAGATATAGAATTATTAAAACTAGCACAGGGAATATCTTTCAAAATAATTGGAAAAGATCCATTTTTGGAAAGGCCGGAGAATATACAATTGAAAAAAATGATAAAAGAGAAATTTAACAATAGAATAGAGCTTTAAAAGGTTAGTTTTATTGACAAATATATGGAAAAATAATAAAATTATACTGCTATTATGTGCTTATTTTTAGAGCACTTTTGAAAGGATGTTGAAATGGATTTGCTTTTATATTTTATGGGGACGATTGCTATTGTATTTGGAGTAAAGTTTATTTTTGATGCAAGACCTATAGTAAAGAAATACTTTGGTACAGATGATAAAAACGATGCTACCATTGGGCTTAAAATTATAGGTTTTTTGCTATCAATGCTTGGAGCACTATTAGTGGTAATGACTTTTTAATAGATTAATCAAAGAGGAAAGGACTTGATATTATATGACAATTACGTATAAAGGAAAACAATATGAAATAAAAGAAGGAACGACAATAAAAGAGGCCTTTAAAACACAAATTGAAGAAAGTGAAGTAAATGATATTATAGCGGCAAGGTTATACAACAAAATTGAATCTCTTAATTTTCCTATTGATACAGAGGGTGAAATAGAGTTTTTTAATCGTACAGATAAGGATGGACGAATCATATACATAAGGGGACTTTTGTTCATTATGTGTAAAGCTTTTTCAGATTTATATCCTGAAGCACTACTTACTATGAACTATCAATTATCAGATTCAATTTACTGCTCAATAGATAACATGGAAGTCACAGATGAAATGATATATAGAGTTAAAGAACGTATGCAAGAAATAATAAATGATGACATTCCAATTAGAAAAGTTATGATGACTCGTATTGAAGCTGAGGACTTTTACAAAAGAGAAGCATCCTTAAAAGGAAGACTTCAAACAGATATAGATAAGGAACGTGTTTCACTTTATTTCTGTGAAGATTACTTTAATTATTTTTACGGAACCATGCCTATATCTACGGGATTTGCAAAATTATACGATTTAGTTAAATATAGAGAAGGATTTTTAGTTAGATACCCAAGTATTTCAAATCCATATGAGATAGGACCATTTAAAGAATCAAAAAAACTACAGTCAGCACTTGAAGAATATGGAGAAATTTATGATTTATTTAGAATAAATACTGTTCATAGATTAAATAAAAAAATCCGTGAAGAAGGAGGAATTAGAAAACTTATTCTATTTAATGAAGCATTACATGAAAAAAAGATTGCTGAAATTGCTGCTGAAATAAAGAATCATGGGGCTGTTAGAATGGTTCTTATTGCAGGACCTTCTTCGTCAGGTAAGACTACATTTGCTAATAAACTTGGAATGAGTCTTATGGTTAATGGGATTAAACCAAGGACAATATCAGTAGATAATTATTTTGTTGAAAGAATAAACAATCCAAAGGACGAATTTGGTAACTATGATTTTGAGTGTATAGAAGCACTTGATATAGATTTATTCAACAGGCAACTTGTTGATTTGATAAATGGAAAAGAAGTTAAGCTACCTACATTTAATTTTAATACTGGAATGAAAGAATATAGAGGCAACACAATGAAATTAAATGACGACGAGATTCTTATCATTGAAGGTATTCATTGTATGAATGATAGACTTACAAGTCTTGTTCCAGCTGATAATAAATTTAAGGTATATATTAGCGACCTTACAGTACTTAATATTGATTATTACAATAGAATATCTACAACAGATACAAGACTAATTAGAAGAATTGTTAGAGATTTTAAATTTAGAGGATATTCTGCAGAGCACACTCTTAAAATGTGGTATTCAGTTAGCAGAGGTGAGCATAAGAACATATTTCCATATCAAGAAGAAGCAAATGTTATGTTCAATTCTTCAATTGTTTATGAATTATCAGTTTTAAAAAAATATGCTTTACCACTATTAGAGGAAATACCTAGATCATCTAGAGAGTATAGTGAGGCTAGAAGATTGGTAGCTTTCTTAAGATATTTTGAGGATATGCCAGATGATTTAGTACCTAATAATTCAATATTGAGGGAGTTCATTGGAGGTAGTATATTCTTTAATTAGTAGGTAAAAGGATGGAGTTAAGATTGGCAAATTTTACAGTTATTGATGAAGAATTTATTTGTGAGAATTGCGGGGCAAAGGTAAAAAAACTTGGATATTCATGCAGAAATCATTGCCCTGTTTGTTTGTGTTCCAAACATGTTGATATAAATCCTGGAGACAGAGCACAAAGTTGTCACGGCTTATTAAAGCCGATTGGATTAGACATAAACAAAAAGGGATATGTTATTATTTTTAAGTGTGATAAATGCGGAGAGGTTAGAAAGAACGTTGCAGCTGATGATGACAACATGGATTTAATTATAAAGCTCAGCGTTAATGATGATTATAAAAAGGTATAAAAGAGAATATGAGATTTAAAAGAATTTTGTTGCTTATTTTAATAATAATTTGGGCTGTGACGGTATACTATTTTTCAGGACAAGAGGGAGAGACTTCTTCCAGCTTAAGTAGAAGAGTAGTTGAGTTCTTTATTCATAATGAAAAATGGGTAGATGTTATTGAACCATATGCTAGAAAAGTTGCTCACTTTAGTGAATATGGCATTGGAGGATGTCTATTTTTACTTTTGTTTAGAACATATAAATGGGGAGATATAAAAGTATTGTCTCTTTCTGGAGTGTTTGGATGTTGGTACGCAGTAGTAGATGAGTATCATCAAACATTGGTCCAAGGCAGATATGGGAGCCCATTGGATGTTGTTATAGATACACTTGGTTGCTTGACATGGGCGTGCTTTTTGCTAATCTTTATTAAGATTATAGAAATGCATAAGGAAAAGAAAAAACAAGAAAAATTTGAAAAGTTTAAACGAAGAGTTAGGCCAGGAACATAGAAAAAACAAGAGAGGTGTTAGTATGTTTAATATGAAAAAATATATAGCAGAGAAAATTGCTGCAGATAGCGATTTGGATGCTCTAGAAATAGAAACTTATATTGAAGTTCCACCAGACAAAAAAATGGGGGACTATGCTTTTCCATGTTTTAGGCTTGCAAAACTATTAAAAAAAGCACCACCAATTATTGCAAATGAATTAAAAGCTAAATTTAATTCAGATGACCAATACATTAGTAATGTTGAAATTGTAGGTGGATATCTTAATTTTTATATAAATAAATTAGAATTAGCAAAGATAGTATTTGATAATTATGAACAGGCGAAAGAAGACTACGGCAAAGCAAATATAGGAGAAGGAAAAAAAGTAATAGTAGAATATTCATCTCCTAACATTGCAAAGCCATTTCATATAGGCCATTTAAGGACTACAGTCATAGGTGCATGCTTGGCAAAAATATACGAGTTTATGGGGTATGACGTTATTCGAATTAATCACTTAGGTGACTATGGTACTCAATTTGGAAAAATGATAGAAGGATATAAGAGATGGGGCGAAGAGTATGATTTAGAAACAAACTCTATAGAAAAACTCATGGATATATATGTCAGAATAAACGAATTGTGTAAACAAGATGATAGTGTACTTGAAGCATGTAGAGAAAATTTTAGACTATTGGAAAATGGAGATGAATATTGCAGAAGTTTATGGAATAAATTTAAAGATCTTAGTTTGGCAGAGTTCCAGAAAATATATGACATATTAGATGTTAAGTTTGATTCCATGAATGGTGAGGCTTTTTATTCAGATAAGATGGATGAGGTAGTTCAATTATTGGATAAAGCGGGAAAACTTGAAGATTCCGAAGGCGCAAGGATTGTTAATCTTGAAGACAAAGGTCTTGGGGTTTGCTTAATTCAAAAATCAAATGGCTCATCAATTTATGCAACAAGAGATTTAGCAGCTATTTTATATAGAGCTCGTACATATGATTTTGACAAGTGTTTATATGTTGTTGCATACGAACAAAATCTTCATTTTAAACAGGTTTTTGAAATTTCAAAGTATCTTGGCATTCCAAAAAAATGTCAAGAAGGCTTAGAACATGTATCATATGGTATGACAAGACTTCCAACGGGAAAGATGTCAACTCGTGAAGGAACAGTTGTTAAAGTTGAAGATTTACTTCAAGAATCAATAGACAGAGTTAAGAAAATAATAGATGAAAAAAATCCTAATATGGAAAATAAAGATGAAGAGGCAACAAAAATTGGTATAGGAGCTGTTATTTTTAATAACTTATGTAGCACTCTTATAAAAGATCAAGTATTTGATTGGAATACGGTCCTTAATTTTAATGGAGAAAGTGGCCCATATCTTCAATATATTTATGTTAGGACAAAGAGTGTTCTTGAAAAGGCAGGATATATTCCAAATTATAAAGATGTAGATTTAAACTGTTTATCAGACATAGAAAGTCAAAATATTATATCTATTCTTTATGATTTTGAGAATACTTTAATGAATGTTGTATCAAAGAATGAACCTTCATTTTTAACAAGGTATTTGATAAATCTTGCTCAAAGCTATAGCAATTTTTATAATGAACATAAGATAATAGATGAAGATAAAAACATTCAAAATGCTAGAATATATCTTACAAAGGTTGTTGGAGATGTCTTAAAAACAGGAACTGGCTTACTTGGAATAAAAATGCCAAATAAGATGTAATTAAGACTGAATAAATAATAAGAGGAAGAACGAATGTATTTAAAACGACTTGAAATGCATGGTTTTAAATCTTTTGCAGATAAAACCATTTTAGAATTTAAACCCGGAATTACATCTGTAATTGGTCCAAATGGATCTGGGAAAAGTAATATATCTGACTGTATTAGATGGATATTAGGCGAGCAAAGTATGAAATCTCTTAGAGGTTCAAAGTCAGAAGATATTATTTTTGCTGGAACGCAAAATAGAAAAGCTCTTGGTTATGCTGAGGGCTCTTTAGTTATTGATAATGAAGATGGTAAATTACCAATAGAATACAATGAAGTAACTATTACAAGACGATTATATAGAACTGGAGAAACAGGGTACTTTATCAATAAAACAGCATGTAGACTCAAAGATGTTCTTGAATTGTTTATGGATACTGGTATTGGAAAAGATGGATATTCAATTATTGGACAAGGTAAAATAGATGAAATACTAAGTAATAAATCTGAAGATAGAAGAAGAATTTTTGAAGAAGCTGCTGGAATAGTTAAATATAGAACCAGAAAACAAGAATCTGAAAGAAAACTTGAACAAACTAAGTTAAATCTACTTAGAATAAATGACATTATTACAGAAATAGAAACAAACATGGAACCACTTAAAGAACAATCAGAGAAAGCCAAAAAGTTTTTGAATTTACGTGAAGAACTTAAAAATTTTGAGGTAGGATTGTTTTTATACAATATTGAGAATTACAAAAAACAAATGAATGATTCAGATAGCAATATGGAAATATATAATGATCAAAAAGCTGCTGAAGATGAAGTGCTAAAAGCCATTCAGGAGGACAGAGATAATCTGAGGTTATATATTGAAAACCTAATTGAAGAAATAGAAAATACCCAAAATCTTGGTTCAGAAGGAAATCAAAAAAGAGAGCAATTTAATGGAGAGATTGCCTTATCTAAACAAAAAATAGAGATTAACAATGAGACATATGATAGATATACCAATGAAATTGAAGAATTGGAAATTAGAAATCAAGAACAAAAAAAAGAAAAAGAAGAACGTGAACAAAAAAAGACAGGCTTATATCAAAATAAAGAAAAGTTTGAAAAAGAGCTGAAAGAAAAGGAAGAAGAACTAAAAAAATATACTCAAACACTATCAGAAAAAGATTTAGAGATTGAAGAAAAGAAAAGAGTTTTACAAGGTAATATAGATAAAAAATATGAGATAATAGCTGAAATAAAAACTCAGAAAGCAAATTTTGATAATCTATGTAAAAATGAAAAAAATGCTAAAAATGAACTTCAAGATATTATTTCAGAACTTGATGCTACCAGGGATAGAAGACAAGAAATTCAAAATGGATTTTTTGAAGTAGAAAAATTGAGAAATAGTATTCAAAAAGAACTTGATGGAATTAAAACCGAAAATGAAGACATGAACACAAAGCTAAAAGATTTTGAGGAAAAAATTGCAAGTATTGAAACAGATTATAGAATAAAAGAGTCAAGAAAGAAATTCCTAGAGGAGACTGAAAGAGAAAAAGAAGGATACACTAAAGCAGTAAAAGCGCTTATGGTTGCTGTAGAAAAAAACAATAATTTATCTAAAGGTGTGCATGGAGTCCTTGCAAACCTTATTTCAGTCGATAAAAAATATGAAACAGCAATAGAAATGGTGCTTGGTAATAATCTTCAAAACGTAGTTACATATTCAGAGGATGAAGCTAAAAAACTTATCAATTATTTGCGTGATAACAATCTTGGAAGAGCTTCTTTTTTACCTATAACAACTGTAAAAGGGCAAAAAATTTCAGATATTAAGAGTTCAGGAATATCTGGAATGATAGGTGTTGCATCTGATTTGATTGAAACAGAAAAGGTATATGAAGGTATAGTACTTAATCTGCTTGGAAGAACAGTAGTTGTAGATAGCATAGAAAATGCTGTAAGTTTAGCTAAACAGAATAACTACAAGTTTAGAATAGTAACTTTAAAGGGTGATATAATTAATCCTTCGGGAAGTATGAGCGGTGGTTCGGTACCACAGAAAACAGTTAGTATTTTAGGTAGAGGAAAAGAAATTGAGAGTTTAGCAGGTGATTTAATTGGACTTCAAAAAGAAATTGATAGACTCCAAAAAGAAAAAGAAACATATACTGAAACTATTTCAGAGAAACTAAAGTCTTTTGAAGAAAAGCAACAAGAAATGCAAAATATTGAGATTACCTATGCAACAGAAAAACAAAAAGTAGATTCAATTGATGAAGAAATCAAAAAGCTTGAAACTAAACTATCAAAAATAAAAGAAAATATCGAAAGTTTAAATATTGAAAAAGAAGAAAACATTAAGGCACAAGAAGAGTTTAATAACCAAATTGATGTAATGGAAAAAGAAAATGAAGAATTAAACAAAGTAATTAAAGAAGAAGCTGAGCTTAATAAGGACAATCAGAAGTACATTGATGATCTTAATTTCGATATTACTAACTTGAAGATTTCAGTTTCTTCATTTGACGAAAGTGAAGAATCAATCAATGAAATAGTTGATAGAATAAATAAAGATATAGAAAAAAATCTTAAATCAATTGAAACTAAAAATCAAGATAAAGACAAACTTCTAGAAAATAACAAAGAAAATGAGGACAACATTGAAAGATTGGTTAAAGCAATTGAGGATATAGAAAAGGAGATTCTTGGAAGTAGTAGCAAACTTGAAAAGTTGAAGATTGAGAGAACCGAGAAAAGCAAAAGAATTAATAGCTTAGAAAAAGATATTGATAATCAAGTTCAAAAAATAGAAGAAATAAAAAACAAGATTTCAAAAGTCGATTTGAAAAAATCTAAAATTGAACTTGAGCTAAATCAAGTTATTAATAAAATGTGGGATGAATACGAGCTTACTCCGAATAATACTGATGGTATAGAAAAAGCAAAGAATGTCGGAGAAACTCAAAGACGAGTTGACGACATCAGAGAAAACATCAAGGAACTAGGAAGTATTAATATTGACAGTATAAAAGAATATCAAGCTGCAAAAGACAGATATGATTTTATGTGTGTGCAGAGATTAGATTTAGAAGACTCAAGCAATAAGTTAAAACTTGTCATTGAAGAAATGACTGATACCATGAAAAAACAGTTTGCAGAGCAGTTCAAAATTATAAATAAGAATTTCGAAGAGGTATTCAAGGAACTATTTGGCGGAGGTAAAGCAGAGTTAAAGCTCGAAGATGAGAGCAATATTCTTGAATGTGGAATTGACATTACTGTTCAACCACCAGGTAAAAAACTTCAAAATATGTTGTTACTTTCTGGTGGAGAAAGGGCATTTACGGCAATAGCTTTACTTTTTGCTATTTTAAGAATAAACCCAGCTCCATTTTGCGTATTAGATGAAATTGAAGCGGCTCTTGATGATGTTAATGTATATAGGTTTGCAGAATACTTGAAGAAGTTTTCAGCTAATTCACAATTTTTAATTATAACCCATAGAAAAGGTACTATGGAGGCTGCTGATACTGTTTATGGAATTACGATGGAGGAAAAAGGTGTAAGTAAACTTCTTTCAATGAAGTTAGCATAAAAGAGAGGAATAAATTGAAAAAGAGAAAAAGAATCATAATTATATTGATTATCATAATTGCGGTAATTTCTGTTGTTATAGGAATCGCTATATTTAATGCAAAAAACAAAGTATGTACTAGCTATAAAGATTTTAAAGGGTTAGTGGATAGTAATAGTATATCAAAGGTTATCATCGGTGATGAAAAAATTATATACAATAAAAAGGATGATGACACTACATATATTACAGATAACCCAAAGACAGAAGATTTTAAAGAATATCTTTTACTTAAAGACATTAAAGTAGAGAATGAGTCTAATCCATTGATAATACTAGATATTCTGTTCTATGGAATATTCTTTGGAAGTGTTGGATATGGAATTTATAGACTATTGAAGTTCAAAATAACAACTTTTAAAGTAATTAGACATAACGAAACAAGATTTTCTGATATTGCAGGGCTTGATGAATTAAAAGAAGACATAATTAAGACTGTAGATATACTAAAGAATCCAAAAGAATATCAAAAAATTGGTATTAAAGCCCCAACAGGAATAATGCTCGAAGGACCACCTGGAAATGGAAAAACTTTATTTGCAAGAGCTTTAGCTGGAGAAGGAAATATAAATTTTATTGCGGCTAAGGCCACGGATTTTCAAAGCGCGATGATGTCTGTTGGTCCTGCAAAAGTTAAAATGCTATTTAAAAAGGCTAGGAAAAATGCACCTTGCATAGTGTTTATCGACGAATTTGATGGTATAGGAGAGAAAAGAAACTACGCTGGTTCTGGGATAGACAAAGAAAACAATAGAATGATAACAGCGTTATTAAATGAGATGGATGGGTTTGATCAAAGTAATGGTGTACTTGTAATTGCAGCAACTAATAGTTATAAATCATTAGACCCTGCATTAATAAGAGCTGGACGATTTGATAAAAAGTATGTTGTTCCAAATCCTGATAGTAGGACTCGAGAACTTCTCATAGACCTTTATACAAAAAATAAAAGTTTAGATGATAGTATAAATAAAGAAAAAATAGTTAGTCAATTTAGCGGTAGATGTTCATCTGAAATTGAAGCAATACTTAATGAAGCGGCTACAATTGCTAATATTAGAGGACACGATAAAATAGCACAATCTGATTTGTCTGATGCAATTAGGAAAATAAGTAATTAGGAGGGGAGTATGGATTTTAAAGAAAAGTTGAAAGAATATCAATCACTTATTAATAGTGAACTTGAAAAATATTTTCTTGAAGATGTACCTGAGAAAACTCTATATGAATCAATGAGATATAGCTTGTTAGCTGGTGGAAAGAGATTGAGGCCTACATTAACTTTAGCTACATATAATGTTTTCAAAGACGATTTATCAAAATGTATGTTGCATGCTATTGCTATAGAAATGATTCATAATTTTTCACTTATTCATGATGATTTACCAGGAATAGACAACGATGACTTTAGGCACGGTAAGCCAACTAATCATAAGAAATTTAATGAAGCAACAGCTATACTTGCTGGTGATGGTTTGTTAAATTATGCGTACTTGCTGTTAACAGAGGACTTATTAGCAGAGACTGATGATTATATGAATTATGTGAAAAGAGTTGTTTTTAACGAATTAATTGCTGCAATTCAGAGAATGATAATTGGCGAATATGTCGATACTGAATTTGAAAATAAAGATGTTTCAAGTGAGATGCTAGAATACATTCATACCAATAAAACTGGAGCATTTCTTAGAGTTGCTGTGAGAACCGGAGCAATTCTTGGAATGGCATCAGATGAAGAGCTAGAAAGGCTAACTTCATATGCTGACAAAATTGGATTAGCATTTCAGATAAAAGATGATATTTTATCTGAAGAAGGGGATGAAAAAGTATTAGGAAAACCTGTTGGAAACGATAAAGAAATGGGAAAAGCAACATATGTTTCCAAATATGGTTTGGACGGAGCAAAAGAAAAATTAAGTGAAACTATAGATTCTGCCAAAAAAGAGATAGAATCTTTCGGAGAGAAATCAGAGTTTTTAATTCAAATTGCGGATTATATAGGCAATAGAAATAAGTAAATAATAACTTGAAAAAAAATTTTATATATTATATAGTGTAGAAAGAAAATTTGAGGAGGATTAATAATGATAGATAATAGTTTAGTACCTTATGTTATAGAACAAACAAGCAGAGGAGAAAGATCATATGATATTTTCTCTAGATTATTAAAAGATAGAATTATATTTCTTGCAGAAGATGTTAACTCTGCATCAGCAAGTTTAGTTGTTGCTCAACTTTTATTTCTTGAATCTGAAGACCCAGACAAAGAAATCAATTTCTATATAAATAGCCCAGGAGGCTCGATTACGGATGGAATGGCAATAGTTGATACAATAAATTATATTAAATGTCCAGTTTCTACAATATGTGTTGGCATGGCAGCAAGTATGGGAGCTGTTCTTTTGGCTTCTGGTGCGAAAGGCAAGAGATATGCTACACCAAATTCTGAAATTCTTATTCACCAACCTCTTATAGCTGGTGGAGGGCTTTCAGGACAAACTACTGAGATTAAGATACATGCAGATCATTTGGTTAAAACAAGAGAAAAACTTAATAAGCTTTTAGCTGATAGGACAGGACAAAGTTTAGAAAAAATAATGCAAGATACAGAAAGAGACAATTATATGTCTGCTCAAGAAGCGCTAGAATATGGTTTAATTGACGGAATATTAGATAAGAGAAATTAATGATTCAGTCTTCATTTTCAATTATGCTTGCAAGACAGATTGAATATGAAAGGAAATAGATATATGGCAAGAAATCAAGAAACGACTGTAAGATGCTCGTTTTGTGGTAAACCACAAGAATTAGTGAAAAAAATAATAGCAGGGCCAGATAAAGTATACATTTGTGATGAATGTGTGCTTCTTTGTCAAGATATTATTGAACAAGAATTCTATGATGAGGATGTTGGTGAAAAATTTGTTGAAATGCCTACACCTCACGATATAAAAAAAATATTGGATGATTATGTTATTGGTCAAGAAGAAGCTAAGAAGACATTGTCTGTTGCAGTTTATAATCATTACAAGAGAATTAATAATAATTCTAAAATAGATGATGTTGAAATTCAAAAGAGCAATATTCTTCTTCTTGGTCCAACAGGCTGTGGAAAGACTCTTCTTGCTCAAACATTAGCCAAAATACTAGATGTGCCATTTGCAATTGCAGATGCTACTACATTAACAGAAGCTGGATACGTGGGAGAAGATGTCGAGAATATATTACTTAAGTTATTACAGGCTGCAGATTTTGATGTTGAAAAAGCTCAAAGAGGAATTATATACATAGACGAAATTGATAAGATAACAAGAAAATCTGAAAATCCATCTATTACAAGGGATGTCAGTGGTGAAGGTGTGCAACAGGCATTATTAAAAATTGTTGAAGGTACAGTTGCATCTGTTCCACCTCAAGGAGGAAGAAAACATCCGCATCAAGAGTTTATTCAAGTGGATACATCAAATATTCTATTTATATGTGGTGGAGCATTTGAAGGTTTAGAAAATATTATAAAAGATAGAATTGGCAAAAAGTCAATGGGGTTTAATGCCGAAATAGAGAGTAAAAAAGATATTAATAAGAGTGAAATTTTTAAGCAGATTCTTCCACAGGATTTAATAAAGTTTGGGCTTATTCCAGAATTTGTTGGAAGACTTCCAATTCTTGCAACTCTCGAAGGACTTACAAGAGAAGCACTTATTGATATTGTTACTAAACCAAAAAACGCGTTAGTGAAACAATATAAAAAACTTCTTGAACTAGACGGGGTTGAATTGGAATTTGAAGAAGGTGCACTAAATGCGATAGTAGATAAGGCATTAGATAGAAATACTGGCGCTAGAGGTTTACGTTCAATAATTGAAGATATTATGAGAGATATTATGTATGATATTCCATCTAATGAAAAAATCTCGAAGTGCATAATTACTCAAGAGACAGTTGAAAAAAAGAAAAAACCAGAATTAATAATAGATGAGAATAAAAGAAGAGAAACTTCTAATCCTACTAAAACAAGAGGATTAAAAGGAGAAACAGCATAAAATACTCCCTAGCATAGCTAGGGAGTTATTATTTCTTTTATATCATATAAATTAGGATCTGTGATTAAGACTGATTCCTTTGTTATAGGGTGAATAAAGGATACCTTAAAAGCATGTAATGCTTGATGAGAAATAAGCGGAGTTGGATGGGAATATAAAGTATCACCTAGTATTGGATGTCCTATAAATATGGAATGCAGTCTGAGTTGGTGACTTCTACCGTGTTTCAAGAGTATATTTTACAAGTGAAAGCTTAGTATTTGTATTCTTATATTTAAAATTACGAATTAATTCGTAATGAGAAATTGAATGACGTCCATTTTCAAAATCAATTTTTCTTTCGATAATAGAATCTTCTTTTCTAGAAATAGGTGCATTAATTGTACCACTTTTTTTATCTAAGTATCCTTCTAGTACGGCTAAGTATTCTTTTTTAAATATTTTTTTATCTCGTTGTTGTTTTAAGGCTTCTTGTATGTATTCTGTTTTGGCAATGATTACTATACCGGATGTCCCTAAATCAAGTCTATTTACAATATGAATTTTTTTATGAAGATTTATTTCATTGTAGTAATAGGATACGCCATTAGATAAAGAATTATCGAAATGTCTAATCGATGGATGAACAGATATTCCAGGAGGTTTTGAAAGAACTAGAAGCCATTCATCTTCAAAAAGAATATGAAGTTCTTGCTTAGTTGGTACGATATCATTCTCTTCATCATAGTCAAAATTAACTGTAATAACATCGCCATCAAATATTTTTTTATCAAGATATGAAAATGTACCATTTAGTAAAATTGATTCATTTTTCTTTAGCTTTGTGATAAGGCTATTAGAAATAGAAAATTCTTTCTTTAATACATCTCGGATAGTATAATAGTTACTCCCATTATAGTTTATATATTTTATTTCCATAATACTTCCCTTCGAAAAGATTTTAAAATAATTAGAAAAAAAGTTCAAGTTAAAGTGTGCATTATTATTCATTTATGATATAATTACTTCGGAGAATGTGTATTATCAGGAGAGTATGCCTATGGAAGTTTGGGATATCTACGATAAAGACAGAAATTTAAAAGACAAGATTTTTGTCAGAGGTGACAATAATGAATTGGATGAGGGCGATTATGAGCTTATAACTCATGTGGCTATTTTTAATGAACAAGGTGAAATGCTTATTCAAAAGCGTTCAATTACCAAAAAAAGATTTCCCAATTTATGGGATTTATCTGCAGGTGGTCATTCCGTGAGAGGAGAAGATAGTTATGAAACAATGCAGAGAGAATTATATGAGGAGTTAGGGTATTCACATGATTTTTCAAAGGATAGACCATGTTTAACAGTTCACTATGATAAAGGTTTTGATGATATATACATTCTGAAAGATTACAAACTGAATATAGCTGATTTAAAGCTTGATCCGACAGAAGTACAGAGTGTTACATGGGCAAGCTTAAGTGAAATTAAACAACTTATAGAAGAAGGCAAATTTATAGATTACTGTCCTGGATATATTGAGTCGATATTTTTTATGAAGGACAATCACAGTTTAGTAAAAAAATAATTACCTAAGAGGAGGAAATAAATGATAGATTTAGATAAAGTCAAAAAAGAATTTGATAGGTATGTTAATAATTATGACATGAGCCAATATAAGATTGAGAGCAAGTATAGACATTCATATAGAGTGATGGAAATATGTGGTCAGATAGCTACAAGACTCGAATTACCTGATGAGGAAATTAAGCTTGCGAAATTAATAGGTTTATTACATGATATAGGAAGATTTGATCAGTGGACCCAATATGGCACTTACAATGATTTAATAAGTTATAACCATGGTGAGAGGGGAGCTGAAATTTTAAAAAATAATAATTATTTAAGATGGTATATTGAAGACGATTCATATGATGATATCATTTTATATGCTGTAAAGAATCATGGAGTATTTACAATAGAAAATGAAGATGTTGATGAAAAATCATTGCTATTTTTAAAAATAGTTAGAGATGCTGATAAGATAGATATCTTTTATGAATCAGTTGAAATTTTTTGGCCAAATGAGTCTGATGTTGAAGCAATTAATAATTCATATGTTTCAAAAGATTATTATTTGCAAATTATAAAGTGTAAGCCGGTAAAGTCTAAGGCAACCGAATCAGCACTTGATCCTGTGGTAAGAATTCTTGGATTTATTTTTGATTTCAATTTTAAAGTTTCTAAAGATATAGTTATTGAAAATGATTACTTAAATAAGCTATATGGTAGATTTAATTTTAAAATGGATAATACCAAAATGCAGATTGGAAGTATTAAAGATTTATGTGATAGAGAGATTAGAAAATAGAATAGTATATTATGTATGTAAGGATTGTGCACCTACCAAAGAAGATACCTACAAGATTTTTAAATAGTAATCTGAAATGTAGTAGGATGGTAACTGTAAAAAATAGAAGCTGAAGGTAGCAGAAGAGAGTAAACGCAAGTTATGTATGCTCTCTCTTTTTTTATTTTATAGGAAAGTGCTTCGCACTTCCCTATAAAATAAAGCCTTCGGCAATTTTGCACACAAATTTGCTACGCAAATTTGGCGCACTGCGAACAAAGACGGGGACATTTGACGAAAAACATTATTATTCAGTATTGCGTAATGTCCCCTTTTGTTCTTTTATAGAAAAGTATATTGTGTCTTTTGAAATTATAAAAATGTTCGCGTTTGTTCAAGAAAATAATAAAGCACTTGACATTTACATAAAAAGTTGCTATAATAATTGTATGGACGATATTTTTGAAGTCCAGTGTCACAGTTGTGGCACGTAACCTGCCCTTTGTGGTATTAACTTGCACTCGAAAGAGAGGTAAAGATGTATCGTTTTATTGTAACCGGGCGGGAACCGCCCAAAGCAGTTATTGTCCTGAAAGAAGGACTTAATTGTTTTGAAATTAAAAAAGATCCGCGACTCCAGGCGCTGCATACCCAGTAAGGGACCGGGCAGCCAAGATCAAGAAAGGAGAAATCTATGCGGAAGTTTTTTTCTGGTTTCCTGTAGTGGTGTATTGTCACTGATCAAAAATAGTCTAAAATGAGGTGATCATGTACACGACTGGCTTTACATAGTTAAATGGGGAAGCCCCCCGTTTTAACTAAAAAATGATCGAGCCCGGAGGGCTAGCAGCTACGCGGTATGTAGAAAATTCGGTTTGCGAGCTGCTTTAATTTAAAATCGGCTGATGATGGCCACATCAGTCCGGTTTTGGAGGGGGTTAAAAATAAGAGGCCTTTTTAGTTAAATACAAGTGTATTGGTTAGTTACACCACTATATTTAGCACAAAGTATAAAATAAAGGCAAATAGTAAAAAAAAAGAGGTAACCCCCTCTTTTTTTTATGCTAATTTGTTAGTTAGAAAGAAATTTTGAAAAATGTTGAAACAATATATAAAAAAGTGTATAATTGTCTTGTTATTTGAGAATGGGATGATAGGTTTAATGGAGGAAATAATATGAATAAGATAGTTCCAATTACTGTACTTACAGGTTATTTAGGAGCAGGCAAGACTACTCTTATTAATCATGTACTTACAAATCAAGAGGGATATAAGGTTGCTGTTATTGTTAATGATATCGGTGAGGTGAATATAGATGCTGAACTTATACAAAAAGGCGGTATTGTTACTGAAGAAGATAACAATCTAGTCCCACTTAGTAATGGTTGTATTTGTTGTACATTAAAGACAGACTTGATGCAACAAATTGTTGATCTAATTAAAACAGGTAAGTTTGATTATATTTTGATAGAAGCAAGTGGTATTTGTGAACCAATGCCTATAGCACAAACTATCACAGTATTATCAGAGCAGACAGAACAATATGGATTACCTAAGATTTGTAGATTAGATAACATTGTTACTGTTGTTGATGCTGCTAGATTAGTATATGAATTCGGAGCAGGAGAAAATCTTGTAAAAGACAACATTGATGAAGAAGATATTGAAAATCTTTTAATTCAACAAATAGAGTTTTGTAATACTATTATTATAAACAAGGTAGATGAAGTTTCTGAAGAAGAATTAAAGAAAGTTAAAGCAGTTATTAGAGCACTTCAACCAGTTGCTAAAATTATTGAAACAAATTATGCAAAAGTTGATGTAAAAGAGATTATTGACACAAATAATTTTGATTTTGAAAAAGCTGCATCATCACCTGCGTGGGTTAAAGAACTTGAGGCAGAGGACAATGAAGAAGATGACGACGATCATGATGAAGACAATGAGCATGAACACCACGGACATCACCATCATCATGATGAGGGCGAGGCAGAAGAATATGGAATTGGCACTTATGTGTATACACGTAGAAAAGGATTTGATAGAAACAAATTTGAACAATATGTTAATATGCATTGGAGAAAAAATATAATTAGATGTAAAGGTATTGTTTGGTTTACTGACGAAGATGACATGAGTTATGTTTTCGAACAAGCTGGAAATCAATTCCAAATGGGAGAAGCAGGGTTGTGGATTGCTTCTGCACCAGAAAAAGAAAAACAAGAAATGATTAATGCTAATCCTGAACTTGCAAAAAATTGGGATCCAGATGTAGGAGATAGAATTATAAAACTTGTATTCATAGGACAAAATTTGGACAAGGAAAATATCAAGAATGAATTAGATGATGTCTTGTCAAAATAAAAAAAGAGGAGATAATATTTTGGATAATAAAGATATGAATGATAATAAAGAAGAGAATAAAAATGTACCTGATGGAGAAAACCAAAATAAAGATGTAGTAGTTGAGAATTCAGAAAAGCTAAATGAGTTAAAAAAAGAAATAGAATCTCAGATGAGCGAAGTACAAGATATTCTTACTGGGAACAATGAGAATGTACTTAAATTTGATGAAATACCAACAGTTTCAAGTCTCAATAATACTGCTGCATCCGAGACTACTGTCGTACATACGAGTGAAGTCATAGATAATAAAGATTTCGATGCTATGAGTACTGCTGTGGTTGGAACTGTGAATGAAAATTTGGAGAGAAATATAAGCAAAGAAGAAATCAATACTCCAAATATTGAAACAGCAGCATTTGACGGTGGGAAAACTGAATTAATACAAAGCGTTGATGTAGATAGAAATTTTGCACCAGATTCATTAGCAGGAGAAAATCCTGTTAAAGGTCCAAAACCTAAAAAAAGGAAAAAAGCTAAAGACAAAAAGAAGCTTCCTAAAAAAGTGAAAGTGGCAATTCTTGGTGTGATTGTCGCAATAATTGTTGTTCTAGGAATTATTATTGGTTCATATGTTTACAAAGCAGGTGGCGATGTTAAAACAGCTGTTTTAAGTATGGCTTCTGATATTGTTGGTGAGCAAGATCCAATTTTCATTTTATTACTTGGTGTTAGTGAGGATATCAGAACCCCATTAACAGATACAATTATTTTATGTGGGTACAACCCTTCAACGCAAAAGGCATATATGCTATCTGTTCCAAGAGATACATATGTAGGTAAACATCCAGAATCTGCAAATGGATATGATAAGATTAATTCAAAATTTCAAACTAGTGCCGAAAAGACTGTAGAAACAGTTGAATTAATCACGGGTGTTAAAGTTGATTATTACGTAATTGTTAGAAATTTAAAAATAGCAGATATATTCGAAACAATTGGAAGTATAGACTTTGATGTTCCAATAGATATGAATTATGATGATCCTACTCAGGATTTACATATCCATCTAAAAAAAGGATATCAAACACTTGAGCCAGATCAAATTGAACAACTTCTTAGATTTAGACACAACAATAATGGTACAAGTTATCCTTCAAGTTATGGTGACAATGACTATGGTAGAATGAAAACACAAAGAAATTTCATAAAAGCAGTTATTGACCAAACAATTAGCATTAAAAATGTAGGAAAAGTAAAAGACTTAGTTGCATATGCATATACAAATATTCAAACAACTATGCCTGGTAGTAAAGTTCTTGATTATGTACCATATGGATTGCAATTTAGTACTTCAAATTTAAGATCAGAACAGTTGCCAGGACAATCTGCAATCATTAATTCCTTATGGTTCTATAATCATAGTAAATCAAAAACTAAGAAATTAGTTGATGAGCTTATGATTTATCTTGAATTAGATGATGAGACATTACGTACACATTATAAATATGGTGAAGCTTTGATAGGTGTTAAGCCAGATCAGGATTGGGTATCTGATGAAGTCGTAGAAGATATCTATATTCCACCTTCAGTTATTAAAAATGTACCTGATGAAAAAGTAAATCCAGAAACATGTAAACATGACTTTGCTATAGTTGATTCTAGAGATGCAACATGTTCTAGTTCAGGATATACTAAGTATAGATGTATCTTATGTGATACAGAAAAAGTTGAGGATGTTCCTGCTTCAGGAAAGCATTCATGGAGTTCTGGAGTAACTACAAAAGCTGCAACATGTTCATCAGCAGGCGAGATAACATATACTTGTTCAAATTGTGGTGCTACAAAGACAGAAAAAATTCCTGCATCAAGTCATACATGGGGAGATTTCACAGTAGTTCAAGACGCAACATGCAGTAGCAGTGGTAAAAAGACACGTACGTGTACTACTTGTGGTCAAACAGATTCTGAGACAATTCCTGCTAAAGGCCACTCATATTCAAATGGAGTATGTACAGTTTGTGGAGCACAAGATCCAAACCATAATCCATCAGGACAAGGAGGAGCTGGAGATCAGGGTGGATCTGGAAATCAGGGAAATCCTTCTGGAAATCAAGGAGGAACTGGAAATCAAGGAAATCCTGGAGACCAAGGCGGAACTGGAAACCAAGGAAATTCTGGAGTTCAAGGTGGAATTGGAAATCAAGGAAATTCTGGAGAACAAGGTGGAACTGGAAATCAAGGAAATCCTGGAGACCAAGGTGGAAATGAAGGAACAGGAGATTCTGGTGGTCAAACTACACCACCTCCACAAGAGGGACAACCTCAGACATAACTGGTGTGTTACGAAAATAGAAAGGAGTATATGATTTTTAATTAAATCATACGAAAAAAATGTCACAAATTATGTTACTTATTATTTTAATATTATTAAATGCATTCTTCGCCGCGGCGGAGATTGCATTTATTTCCCTGAATGACGCAAAGATTGATCATCAAGTAAAAGAAGGAAATAAGAAGGCAATCAAAATAAAAGGAATGCTTGAAAATCCTAGCAAGTTTTTAGCAACTATTCAAATAGGAATTACTCTTGCTGGATTTCTATCATCAGCTTTTGCTTCTGAAGCATTTGCGAAGGACTTGGCGGAGATATTAAATGGATGGATTCCAAGTATTAGTTTTAACGCATGGAATAGCATTTCCATTGTACTAATTACGATTGTCCTTTCATATTTTACATTGATATTTGGTGAGCTTGTTCCAAAACGAATTGCAATGAAATATTCGGAAAAAATTTCATTTGCTACGATTGGACTTATAAAAGCTGTTTCAGTTTTTACAGCGCCATTTGTTAAACTTCTTACAATTTCAACTAACATTGTTTCTAAGTTATTTGGAGTTTCTGAATCTGAAGAAGAGACAGTTACCGAAGAAGAAATTAGAATGATGGTTGATGTGGGTAATGAAAACGGAACAATAGATCAAGAAGAACGTGAGATGATAAATAACGTTTTTGAATTTGATGATAAAGTTGTTTCAGAGATAATGGTTCCAAGAGTTGATGTATATGCTTTAAATATAGATATGACAATATCTCAAGTAATAGATGAGATTACATCTGATAAAGATTTTAGATATAGTAGAATACCAGTATATGAAAACACTATAGATGAAATCAAAGGTATTGTATACATTAAAGATATATTGATGTCTCAAAAGAATAAAAATGTTAAAATAAAAAATCTAGTAAAAGATGCCTATTTTGTACCAGATACTATGTCTGTAAATGATTTGTTTGAGGCTCTTAGAAAAAAGAGAAAACAGATTGCAATAGTTGTAGACGAGTACGGCGGAACCGCTGGTCTAGTTACTATGGAAGATATACTAGAAGAAATCGTTGGTGAAATCTATGATGAATATGATTTAGTAAAAAAAGAGTATGAGAAAAAAGACGATAATACTTATATGTTAAATGGTAGCTTACCAATATATGAAGTGGAAAAACTATTTGATATTACTATACCTGAAGGTGATTATGATTCAATTTCAGGGTATGTTATAGATTTACTTGGAAGATTACCTGCTGAAAAAGAATATGCCACAGCTGAAACTGAAAATATGATTTATAAAGTAGAAAAAGTTGAAGATAATAGAATTATCAAGATTAAAGCTACCAAAAAGGAAGTTGTGACAGAAGAAGAGGAATCAAAAATAAATGGTACTGAAGAATAATGTGGATGGAGCTTTAAAATGGAAGAATTTTTGGATATACGGTAGTCTTGAAATATTGATTTTGCTATTTTTTGTGTATTCATTTGCTGGATGGGTAATGGAGTCTATCGGAGGAATCTTGTTAGTAAAAAAGTTTGTGAATAGAGGCTTTTTGATAGGACCATATTGTCCGGTTTATGGAACTGGTGTGGTATTAATTACAGTTCTTTTGAAACAATACACTTCAGATTTTGTAGTTTTTCTTTTGTTAGCTATGATAATATGTGCGGTACTTGAATATGCTACAAGCTATTTTATGGAAAAATGGTTTAATGCTAGATGGTGGGACTATTCAAATAGAAAATTTAACATAAATGGAAGGATTTGCCTTGAAAACGTTTTCTTATTTGGAGTTGCAGCTGCAGTTATCATATACGTTACAAATCCATTGTTAGAAAGTTTATTTATGAGAATACCTGTAGATATTAAACACATAGTTGTAGGAACGCTTTCTATAGGATTAATAATTGATACATTCTTTTCATTTAAAATTATAGCAAAATTTAAGAATGAAGTTACAAAGGAAGCGCGAGATAATACAGAAGAAATGTCTGAAATGGTTATGGATAAGGCTGAAGATATTATCATGACTGCTGAATCAAAAACTATAGAGTTTTCTAGAGATATAAAATATATAGGACTTAGACTTCAAAGAAAAGTTAAATATACTGGAAAAAAATTCACAAAAGAAGGAAACAAATTTATTCGTGAACTTGCTGGCAAAGCTAATAATCAAAGAATTGAATTAGCTAAAGAAATGATGCAAAGAAGAGATAGTATATCAAGCAGAATAAAACAAGAAAGTGAAAATTGGACGAATAGATTTAAACAAGAAAAAGAAGATGTTTCAAATAGAATTAGTGCAATTATAGAAAAGTTTAAGATTAAATCAGTTTTAAACAAGAGATTAATAGATGCTTTTCCACATTTGCAGATTAATTTTAAAAAGGCTAAAAAAAGCGAGGAGAAAAAATAATTATTATGGAAGAAAAATATTCAGATGAATTTTACATAGGAGTAATATGCAATGGTGAATTTAATTCTATTCCAGGGATGTCAATAGGAGAACTATTTGAGAACTTCTTTGATAATATAAATTATAATGTTGTTAAAGAAGATGGTATTTATGTGGATTTTACTGGAGAGGCAATTTGTGATAACGAACCATGTGATATTGTTATTAGATTCAAAATTTTAGATGATAAAGAAGAATTTGAAATTGATAAAATAATGGTAAATGAAGAAGAATTAAATGACGATGAAGTACTAGATTTATTAGATGACATTGCATACGTTTGCGGTGCTACATTTGAAAATGATGAATACAATTATTGTGATTCTTGTACAAGTGGAGACTGCTCAAATTGCTCAAAAAAAGATTTATATGATGATGACGATGGTGATGAAGACCAATATGAAGGATATGGCTTTGAAGATGATGACTATGACGACAATGATGGAGATGATGATAATAATAACAATGATTATTAAATATCATAAAAATATAGGGGGAAAAAGATATGATTAAAACTGATGATAATAGGTTAAATGATAAAGCTGAGGTACCATATGTCATTCCGGATGAATACTTAATTGAAAAGATATTTAATTTAGCGGCTAGTCGTAACATATCAGTAAAAGTTGAAAAGGATAAAATAAAGGTTGGTAGTGGCCTTTTAATACAAGCTGAACCATGTATAGTAGTATATAATAATGCATTTAGAAATAAGTATTATAACTACAATGTTGTTCAAAGAAAAATTGGAAACAAAAACTTTGTTTATTTATATAATGCAGGAAGAAGTGATAATTATACAAAAAAACAGATAGCAGAGGATGCTCGTAAAAAAGGAACTTTAATGCAACAAATTATTTTTTCTGGACCTAGTGCAAAAGCACAGGAAGAAGAAAAATACTATTATGATCAAATAGTAAAGATAATTGGAGAAGCAGTTTTTTCATATGCAGACTATTATATAAATCAACAAAATAAATCGTATCATGAGGAAGAACCAAGTCCAAGACAAAGTAGTCAGAGTATTCCTCACGAAATTATTCCTGATGTACAAGAACCTATACATGAGATTCCTAAAGTTGAAATCCCAGAACCTCAGGTTAGACATAGTGAAAATCCAAATCCATATACTGAGCCAGAGCCAACTCCTCAAGAACGAGATGATGTAATTCCACGAAATAGCCATTCATCTGAAAGAAAGCCAGATATAGAAATAAATGAGACTCCGATAGAATCAGAAACTGTTAGAAATAGACAGTATTCTAATAGCAAAATATATGGTATTGATCTAGGTACTACGAATTCATCAATAGCCATATGTGAAAATGATAATGTGAAATTAATAAAGAATTCTGATTCGTCTGAGATGACTCCATCAGTAGTATTCTTTATTGGAAATGGTGACGATGTAATAGTTGGTATTCAAGCTAAGAATGCCGCAGTTACAAATGAAAAGAATGTAGTAAAAGAAATTAAACGTTATATTGGCTGTAATGATAGTAAAGGAAATCATATATCTCCGAGTGGAAAAACTTATACTCCAGAGATGATATCATCACTTATTTTAAAAAAAATATGCAAAGATGCAGAACAATATGAGGGTGAAGAAATCAAAAATGTAGTTATCACTGTTCCAGCATATTTTGATGATCCTAGAAGAACTGCGACAATACAAGCTGGTAAAATTGCTGGCCTTAATGTTGTGAGGATAATTAATGAACCAACTGCTGCAGCGATTGCATTTGGAGTTGAAAAAAAGAAAAATGGTAAAGTTATAGTATATGATTTGGGCGGTGGAACTTTTGATGTAACTCTTATGAATATAAATGATCAAAAATTTGATGTTATAGCAACAGATGGAGATTCTAGACTTGGAGGACATGATTTTGATCAAGTTCTAGTGAGTCTTATAACACAAAAACTTGAAAAACAAGGATGTGAAGTTGATATTGGAAATGATGCATTAACTGCGGAGATATGTGATAAAGCGGAAAAAGCAAAGATACAGCTTACAAGTTTGGAAAAAACAAGGCAGATGTTTACAGTAAATGGTGTGACTTATATGGCAGAAATTACTCGAAAAGAGTTCGAGGAAAATTCAAAGAATCTACTTGATAAAACACAGGTTATTCTTGAAAATGTTATGAAGACTAATAATGTAAGTTGGAATGATATTGATGATTTAATAGTAGTAGGTGGTTCTACACATATGCCTATGGTAAGGAGAATGCTTGAAAATGTTTCAGGAAAGAAGATTTCATATGACATTGATCCTGACTTAGCTGTAGCAAAGGGAGCTGCAATATTTGCAAGTACACTTGGTGACGAAGTTGCAAGATCAAATGTAGGAAGTAGAATCACTATAAATGATGTAACCTCGCAGTCTATGGGTGTAATAACATTAGATACAAATAATCTTAAAAAAATAAATACAATTGTTATTCCACGAAATTCTAAACTTCCTGCATTAGACTCAAGAATATTGGCTACAATCGTTGATAATCAAGATGAAATCGCTGTTGAAGTTACAGAGGGAGATGATACAGATATAGATTACGTAAAGGTAATCGGAAGTAAGACTATAAAAATCCCGCATTATCCAAAGGGTTCACCAATAGAGGTAATATACACATATGACCCAGACCAAATAATATTCGTAGAAGTGGTGGATAAGGTTACTGACAAAAGTTTAGGTACATTTGAAGTTGAAAGAAAGGCAAATATGACAGATAATGAAGTAAAATATGCTACAGAATTATTAAAAAAATCTGATGTTGATTAAAGGGGTTGGATTATGTTTAGAAAAGGAAAAAAAAACGATAAAATTGATTCTGAAATTAAGGACAACGTGAATGTAGATAATAACGTGAATGAAAGAAAACCTGATGATGCTAATTTTAATGCAGTTATGGAAGAAATCTCAAGCCTAAAGGACTTGTTTTCAAGAAGGCTTATGGAAGACAAACAGAAAAATGAGCTTATTGAATACCTAAAAGAAAGGTCAGAATTTGCATTTGTTGAACCATTTTTATCGGATCTTATATTATTGCTAGATAGAATGGAAAAAACCGATGATGAATTTGTAAAGACATTATACGAAGAATTGCTTGATATTCTTAATAGACGTGGAGTAAGTCAAATAGAAGTGGGTAAAGAATTTGATCCAAGGTATCATAATGCAGTACAAATTGAAGAAGTGGATGATGATAGTATTACAAAGATGGAAATAAAACGTATTGTGAGAAATGGATATATACTTTCAAATAAAGTAATAAGATATGCTGAAGTGATTGTTATTAAACCAAAAGAATAGTAATGACTTGGAGTGAAAAATGGTAAATTATTACGAAAAATTAGATATTGATAAAAATCTTTCAACAGATGAGATTAATAAAAAACTTGTCGAATTAGATGTAATTTGGACTAAGAGATCTAATATTAATCTAGAAAAAGCGAGACCTATGCTACTATTAATAAGTGAAGCACAGAGCGTGTTCAAAACAGAGGCATCACGTAGAGAATATGATAAAAGCATGGGATTTTATAAAAATGGGCCTACAAGAGACATACCTAAATCAGAATATGTTCCTCCTATAAATCGTGGGGGAAATTCAGGTAGTAAAGTAGGTTCCCAGACTAGTGATTCTAAAAATACTAGTCCGCCAATACCAGTGACTAGTAATACGTCATCAAGTGACAATGGATGCTTAATATGGGCTGTAATTATTTTTGTGATGATATTTGGCGTACCTCTTTATTATACCATTACTGATAATTTTGAAACTCATCAAGATACAAATAATAACACTAATAATCAAAACACAGTTGTTGAAGATACATCTGAATATAATGTATTTACACCATCAGATATTTCTTTATTAGAATATAATGACCAAGGAGAAGATGCTTTTGTACTAAAAATGGATGGAAACATTAATCAGGAATATCAATATCAGTCTTTTGATATTACAACTGGAAGTGCGGGAATGTATAGAGTAGAATTACTAGCCCCAAACGATTTTAGTGTAAATGTTACATTATATGATTCGAATTATAATGTTGTAAATTATGCTTATATTGACTCAAATAGAAATAGAAGCATTCTTGCAAATGGTGATGGATTTAATGTTGAATTAAAAGGCAAAACAGATTATAAAATGAGAGTAGATCAAAATCATAATCTTGCGAGTTACTCTATACTTTTAAAGCAGTCAAAAGTATAT